>Ga0209400_1000066_pt1 | contig 88584 bp, 89 predicted proteins | sample M_130807_EF_Meta_FD_187313 | JGI IMG/M metagenome (GOLD analysis project Ga0209400, IMG submission 187313) | Freshwater microbial communities from Lake Montjoie, Canada to study carbon cycling - M_130807_EF_MetaG (SPAdes) (version 2) | ecosystem: Environmental > Aquatic > Freshwater > Lake...
CTAGCGCCAGCGCCAAACGTTGACCTTCAGAGAGATCTCGCGGATGCGTATTGGAATCGATTGCCGGGACGATTCGCTCTAGCAGCGCAAGGGCTGTTCCTGGCGCGCATTCATTATCTTTATCAGCTTGCGCACATTCGCCTGCCACGTTCTGTCCGTAGAGAAGATCACTTGGCTCTTGCGGAATAAAGCCAACAATCTCGCGCCGTACTTTGCCCTTCAGCTCAGCAGAATCGATTCCAGAAATTTGCGAACTCCCATTGGCATCTTTATTGAGTCCAACTAGCGAAGTTAATAGCGAACTTTTACCAGCACCGTTTCGCCCCATCAGCGCGACAATTTCTCCGGTATAGATACTGGTAGTTACGTTGCGCAGAGCAGCTTTACCTTGGTATGACAGCGATAGATTCTTGGCCGTGATGGTGACTTCGCCCAATTTTGGCTGAATGATTTCCGGATCCTTGCCAGCGCTACGAATATCTTCTGTCATCCGCCGAACATCGCGAACGCTAAGCCCAACTTGAGAAAGTCCCAAAGCGCGGGCTAGATGAACTATCGGTGGCGCAATTTCAGAACGTTTTAAAATTTCTTCTGGCAAATTAATTTCAGCGCTGCCATCGCCGGCGATATGGATGATTCGATCCGCAAATCCAATTACTCGTTCTAGTCGATGTTCAGCGATAACCACGGTCAGACTTAAATCATGTACCAAGCGATGAAGAATTGAGAGAACTTCTTCAGCAGCGATTGGATCCAAGGCGCTAGTTGGTTCATCAAGGACTAAGACCTTGGGGTTCATTACCAAGGCGCTGCCGATAGCAACGCGTTGCTGTTCGCCGCCACTTAACGTTGAAATCGTTCTGTCGCGCAGATGTGTAAGCGCCAAGAGATCTAGGATCTCTTCAACTCGCTTGCGCATTAATTCAGGTGCAATATTTAAGGCCTCCATGCCAAAGGCGAGCTCTTCTTCAACTATGTCGGTAACAAAGCCTTGCGCCGGGTTTTGTCCAACGATTCCCACCAAATGCGAAAGTTCGCCGGGTCTGACCAGCCTTGTTGAAATGCCGTCTACAGAAATATCTCCGGCGAGAATGCCTCCAGTGTGATGGGGGACAAGGCCATTAATTAGGCGTAAGAGCGAAGATTTTCCGGTGCCGGTTGAACCAATTACCAGCACCATTTCGCCTTCAGAAATTTCAAATGAGAGATCTTCTAAAATCGTTTTAGTCGATGTCGGATAGACCAGTGAAACTTGTGAGAAATTAATCATTGCCCAACCACCAAAGTGATTACGAAAAGTGATGCTGATATCAGAACTAGCATTGAATCGATTTGGTTCCAGGCAATAGGTCGATAGCGTGAACGTGTACGGCTGACTCCGTAGCCACGCGCATCCATTGCGGCGGCAAGTTCCAGAGAACGCGATAGCGAATCCTCAAGAAGTGGGAGCGCAATGGAACGCCAAGATGGTTTCTCATCGCCACGCAGCGCGCGTGCTCGCCTGATTCGCGCAACGCTTTGCACTAAGTTCGGTAGCGCAGAAGTAGCAATTACCGTGGCAACTCCAAATTCATAGATCATCAAAGGAGTAACACGTAGCAACTTATGGGGACTAGTAAGTGACACGGCAGCACCAAATAGTGATATAACTGCAACAATTATTAAGCCTTCATGAATCGATGAGAGCAAGCGTTCTTGACTAATTACTCCACCAATTCGGATTCCAGATAACCAATTTGGTAACGGCAGAATCGGAAGTGTAATTATTGGAGTTCCGGGTATTGGCACGCCAATGGCGACGCCTACTAAGGTGCGAATAGTCAAGATAAATGCACCAAGTTTTAACGAAAACCAGAAACTCTTTGCCCAAGGTGCGGCCGCGGCAAGCCGCCAAACTAAAATCGCCGCAACCGCTATGGCAGAGCCAGCCAACCAGCCACTATCGGCGCGAATGACGGCGCAGATAATCAGCAGGGACCAGATCCACCAAGTAAGCGGATGCAGCGATTTCATCTAGTAGTTTTTACTTCTTGAGTGAAGTAGGTGTTGCGATTTCCACGCCGCACTCTTTTTTAGGATAGCCATTGATACCGCAGATCAAGCCACTCTTGGCGGCGCGAATTTTTACTGCCATACCTAGAACATCTATACCTTGAGAGGTCTTAGCTGTTCGTACACAAGTCGTAAAACTCTTCTGCACCTTTTCACCTTTTGGCGCATACACCTTTGATCCGTAGTCAATGACTAGTGCAATGCGCTTAGTGTCTTTATCGGCTTTGACAGCGCCACAGATAGTGGCAAAGTCAGGCTTGATTACTGGAGCAATTGAGGGAACATCATCTGAACTAAAGACAAATGACCATCCTTCAACTGAACCATCTGCAACATCAACAGTTGGTCCGGTCATCGCCGCAGTCCATGTTGTCGCGCCAGGTGCTGCTTGGTAATAACCCCAGTAGCGCCAACCTTTTCCGGCGGCGCTGGCGCTTGGTGAGACAGTAATTCCGGTTATGAGTAAAAGCGCAGTGGTAATAACTGCAAAAGATCTTTTCTTGGCATTCGTTTTAACTTTCATTTTAATTCTGTGGAGCCTCTCTTAGATTGAAGAGTCTCACGGGGTAGCGGCAATGGAAGTAAGAAAGCTACTTTCCTTGTGACTACGCCCCGCAAACCTCGGCGGGTGTTTGTCTATCTTGACTTGGCGATCCAGGTAATCCGACTTAAGCGCGTCAAGCGCTCTTACGGTTGCGGGTCAGCGTCGGATTTTCACCGACTTCCCCTGAAAGGCAAGCTGTAAAGCTATTAAATTGTCTTACCAGCGAACCAAACCATATGACAGGTCGCAAAGCAACCAACCACGCTTTAAAAGCTTTGGACGCTTCAGAAGTACGGGAACGAGTATTGACAGCGAGTGTATGGTCAGCGCATGGAATATCGTCGCCTCGGCTCATCAGGAATGTATGTCTCAGAAATCTCTTACGGCAATTGGATTACGCACGGTTCGCAAGTGGAATCGGAAGCGGCGATCAAATGCGTTCGTACTGCCTACGATTTAGGTATTACGACATTCGATACTGCAGATGTCTACGCCGCCACCAAGGCTGAAAGCGTTTTAGGTAAAGCCCTTAAAGGAATCAAGCGCGAGTCTTATGAACTATTTACCAAGGTTTATTGGCCAACCGGTTCAGGTAAAAACGATCGTGGCTTATCCCGCAAACACATAATTGAATCTTGCAACGCTTCCCTCAAGCGGCTAAACACCGATCACATCGATCTTTATCAAATGCATCGCTTTGATTACGAAACACCGCTGGAAGAATCACTCAGCGCATTCGATGATCTAATTCGCGCCGGAAAAGTTCATTACATAGGTTTCTCCGAATGGAACGCTAATCAGATAGCAGATGCGCTAAAGATTCAAGATAACAAGGGATATAACCGCTTTGTATCTAGCCAACCGCAGTACTCAGCGCTGTGGCGAGTAATCGAGAGCGAAGTCGTACCGCTTAGCGTCAAAGAAGGTATCGGTCAGATTGTTTGGTCACCGATGGCACAAGGCGTTTTAACCGGCAAGTACTTGCCAGGAAAGAAGCCACCTGCCGGTTCGCGGGCAACTGATAAGAAATCAGGCGCTGGGATGATCTCTCGCTGGATGCGCGATGATGTTTTGACTGCAGTTCAGAAGTTAGCGCCTATCGCCAAAGAGGCAGAGTTAACGATGGGCCAGCTGGCGATCGCCTGGGTATTACAAAATCCAAATGTTTCAAGTGCGATCATGGGTGCTACCAAGCCATCTCAAGTCAAAGAGAATGTCAAGGCATCCGGCGTGAAGCTCACCGCTGATCAGATGAAGGCGATTGATAGCGCACTTGGCGCAATCCCAACGACTGATCCAAAAGAGACCAAGAGCCCTAACCCGCGCGCTTAGCTAACTTTATCGCCAGGTTTACTTTGTGGTTTAGGTGCGCGCATACGTCGCATCTGGGTTGAACGTAGCCATCCGTAAAGCCCTAGGCCTTTAGTGCTGGCATTTGGGAAGCGCACTGCAACTTCACTCTTAATCTTTCGCGATAAAAAGAAGCCATCAACAATTGAGAAGAGCAGAACGCCATACATAATTATGATTCCAGCAAGGGCGAATGCAGCGATTGGAATTAGCGAGAGAATTAGAACGAACCCGATTACCGGCAGAAAGTACTCACCGATCGAACGCCGTGAGTCAACTAAGTTTCTAACCAGTTTCTTTTCTGGACCGCGATCGCGCGCAGGAAGTGCGGATTCATCACCACGAAGATATGCAGCGCGCTGTGAAATACGTGCGGCGCGAGCTGCATCTTTCGCCCGCGCTTTTTCGGCCTTAGTTGATGCGGGAGCCAAAGAAGAGATCTTGGTAGATGCTTGTGCATCTTTGCGCTTTGGGGTTGGGCGTCCCTTTTTCTGGGAGTTATCTTCTGGTTTGCTCATGAGCCAAACTATAGAGCGAGCATCTGCTCTAGAGCCAACTTTGAGAAGCGAGCAGTTTCCGGATCAACTTTTATCTGATTAACCTCATGGCCTGCCACAAGTGATTCCATCGCCCAAACCAGGTGGGGTAGATCGATCCGGTTCATGGTTGAGCAGTAGCAGACTGTCTTATCTAAAAATACGATCTCTTTATCAGGATGGCTCTTCGCTAATCTAGAAACTAAATTTAATTCCGTACCGATCGCCCATTTACTACCTGCCGGAGAATTCTCAACTGCACGGATTATCGCCTCAGTGCTGCCAACGACATCTGCGAGCGATACGACTTCATTTTGGCATTCGGGGTGGACCAAGACTTTTACTCCAGGAACTCGCTTTCGAACCTCATTGACTGACTCAACGTTGAAGCGCCCATGAACAGAGCAATGTCCACGCCATAAAATAACTTTTGCCGCAAGTAGCTGTTCAGGGGTTAGACCACCCATCGGCTTCCAAGGATTCCAAAGAACGCAATCTTCAAGAGCCAGACCGAGTGATAAGACAGCGGTATTTCGACCGAGATGTTGATCAGGAAGAAAGAGAATTTTCTCGCCTTGAGTGAAAGCCCATTCCATACTCTTCTTGGCATTAGATGAGGTACAGATAGTGCCACCGTGTTCGCCGGTAAAACTCTTTATCGCAGCAGATGAATTCATGTAGGTAACTGGAATCGTTTTATCTGCAATGCCGATTGAAATAAGTTGGTTCCAACATTCTTGAACTTGATTTGCCGTTGCCATATCTGCCATTGAGCAACCAGCGGCTAGATCAGGCAGAATCACCTTCTGACTTGCTGAAGTTAAGATATCGGCGCTTTCGGCCATGAAGTGAACGCCGCAGAAAATAATGTATTCAGCCGATGATTGCGCAGCCGCTGCCTGTGCCAACTTAAATGAATCACCCGTAATATCGGCAAATTCGATTACTTCATCGCGTTGATAGTGGTGGCCTAAAACAAGTGCGCGATCGCCAAGGGCAGCGCGGGCGATACGAGCACGAGAAACTAATTCGGGATCGCTGGCTTCAGGTAGTTCTCCGGTACATGAGACGCCACGTTCTGATGCAAGATCTTGGCCGCGGCCAAGGAGCAACAAGTCGGTCAAAGAGCCGCTTTGGGATGTGGACATGGCCACATTCTCGCTTATAAGTGGCGTTGCTGTCGCGTCGACTCGGTAGGGCGGGTAGGCTAGCGCTATGACAACTGAGACAACTACTCCATCGGCCGAAACAGCTATCTCAACTTCAATTGCTCTTACTGATGTTGCTGCCGCCAAAGTCGCCGCATTGTTAGCGCAAGAAGGTCGTGACGATCTTTACCTGCGTGTGGCCGTGCAACCGGGTGGATGTTCAGGTCTTCGTTACCAGCTCTATTTTGATGACCGCAATCAAGAAGGCGATATCGCCCGCGAATTTGGTGCTGTCAAAGTTGTCGTTGACAAGATGAGCGATCCATATCTAATGGGCGCAACAATTGATTTCGTCGACACTATCGAGAAGCAAGGCTTCACTATCGATAATCCAAATGCGCAAGGTTCTTGCGCTTGCGGCGATTCTTTTAATTAAAACCAGATCCGCTCTTTAAAATAACGTGATGAAAATCGGCGTTGCAGGCTCGGTTGGCCTTGACCATTTAATGACATTCTCAGGAAAATTTACTGACTCGCTCGTCGCCGGATCTCTTGAAAAAGTTTCGCTCTCATTTTTGGTAGATGGACTGGAAGTTCGTCGCGGGGGATGTGCCGCAAATATCGTCTATGGCATGGGGGTTTTGGGGCTAAACCCAATTTTGATCGCCGCCGTTGGAATCGACTGGCCAGATTATGATGCCTGGTTAGTTCGCCATGGAGTTGATACTTCTCATGTTCTAGTTTCAAAAACTTTGCACACAGCGCACTTCATGGTCACAACGGATACTGAATTAAATCAAATCGCATCATTTTTTCCAGGTGCGATGTCGGAAGCGCGCAACATCGAATTAGCGCCGATAATGGAGAAGACGGGAAAGTTAGATTTAATAGTTATTTCACCGGATGATCCAGAAGCGATGTTGCGCCATACTGAAGTGGCCCGTCAAATGGGTGTGGCAATAGCCGCTGATCCCTCGCAGCAAATGGCGCGCATGAGTGGTGAAGAAATTAAACAACTCATTTCAGGCGCCACTTATCTGTTTTTAAACGAGTATGAATTGGCGTTGGCTATTCAAAAGACCGGCTGGAGCGATCGCGAAATTCTGGAGAAAGTTAAATATCGCATCGTGACTTTAGGTTCAGATGGCGCACGTGTGGAATCAGTCGCGGGCCAGACAATAAAGATTGGTTGCCCAATTGAGAAGGGCAAAGTAGACCCAACGGGCGTTGGCGATTCGTTTCGTTCAGGCTTTGTTGCCGGTCTTGCTTGGGGTCTAGGGCACGAAAGATGCGCACAGCTGGGTGCGATGATTGCAACTTATGTAATTGAAACAACCGGTACCCAGGAATATCGCTTTACCAAGGAAGAATTTTTGACGCGCTTTAGCGGTGCTTACGGCGCTACTTCTGCTGCAGAGATTGAACCACATCTAGTAACGCGGTAATTAACGAATCAATTTCGTTATCTGTTACACCGGTATGAATCGCGATTCGGATATTTCCATCTGTGGGAAGCCCCATAGCTGCTAAAACGTGGCTCGGTTGTAAATTCATGGCGGTGCATGCCGAGCCCGAATCCACTGCAAAACCCTTGGCAGCCAATGCGCGCAAGATTTCTTCGCCATTGATTCGCGGGAAGATCATTGAGAGCAGATGGGGCATTGAAACATCGAGATCACCAGCAATTAGCGTTTCGGGAAGAGCTTTACTTACGGCGTTACGAATCTTTAAGTTTTGATTGCGGATATTGATCGCGTCATCTTCAAAATTCTCTAAGGCGACGGCGCTAGCCAGTAACAACGGGAGCGAATAAGTGCCATATGTACGGCGGGCGCTAGAAATATGGGGGAGCGGGTTCTTCCAATGTGCCGAATATTTGATGGCAACTATCGCAAGACCTGCAGGACCGCCCCAGGCGCGCGAATCAAAAGCTGCACTACCCCAGCCTTGCGGTAGTGGAATCCGTGCACCAGATGCGGTGGCATCGATTGCAATGAGAAGATCACTAGGCAGTTGTTGCGGCAACGCATTGATTGCACCGCTTTCACCATTTGCCAACTGAAAGGCCAGAACGGAATTATCTGTTAGCAAAACTTTCGCAAAATCTAAATGCCCATCTTTTTGCAGCGGAATTTCACTTGTTGGGCCTTGGTGCGAACGCACGGTCGCAATCACTCCGCTGCGATCGCCTGCGCCGAAGTAAAGGTTTTTTTCAGGGCTCAGGAATCCAGCCAGTGATAAAAAGTAGCTCAGGCCGACCTCGCCCGTGATTTCAATTTGATCGACAGCGATTCCTAATCGATGGGCAATCGATTCCAGTGCGTTATTTCGTAAGAGCGCTGCTTTGCTTGGGTTCTGACCGATCTTCTTTGGATCGGCCCATCCCGAGTCAAAGGCAGCCAGCAACGCTTGGTGAGCCAGCGGATTTAACGCTGTCTCGGCTTGGAAATTTCCTGTGACTGGAACCACCCCGCCAACGCTACTAGCCAAGGAGCGGATGAGGGAAATGCGGCACTATCCTTAGCGCATGTCTATTAAGCCAACTCGCACTCGATTGCGGGTCTTATTTTTAGCGCCCCTAGCTTTCTTGCTTACTGGTTGCGCAAAAGTATCTGGACTTGGGTTTGAAGAAGGCGTAACCAGCGTTAATGACACTTCACTATCTCTATGGCAAGGCGCTTGGATCGCCGCTGGTGTCGTCGGTGTATTTACTTTAATTTTGATTCTGTGGCCAGCGGTCTTCCATCGCGCTAAAGCAGGTAAGGGTGAATTTCCAAAGCAGACTCAGTACAACATTCCAGTTGAAATCGCTTACACGTTAATTCCATTTGTGATCGTTGCCGTTCTCTTCTACTTCACAGCAGTGAAAGAGACGAAAATTGTTGAGAAAACAACGACATACGCGCACGAGATCAAAGTTGAAGGTATTCAATGGTCTTGGCAATTTGCCTATCCTGAAGCGGGCCCAAAGGCCGTCGTAACTGGAACTCCCGCCTATGCGCCGACCCTTTATGTTCCACTTGGCGAGAAAGTTAGATACACAATTACCTCAAATGATGTTGTTCACGGTTTTTGGATTCCAGCTTTCATGATTCAAATGCAAAATCTGCCTGGAGTGACCAACCATTTAGAATTTACCGCTAACAAACTCGGAAGTTATCCGGGGCGTTGCAATATTCTCTGCGGACGTAACCACTCGCAGATGCTCTTTACCGTAAAAGTCGTTACCCCAACCGAGTACAAGGCATACCTGGAAACTCTGAAGGCGAGTACAGCATGACAACCTATGCAGAACGTCCAACGATAAATGCAACGCCAATGCCACCATCGGCTAAAGGTAAGAACTTTGTAAAGTGGATTACCTCAACCGACCATAAGGTCATTGGTTATATGTATTTGATAACAACATTTGCATGGTTCCTAATTGGCGGTCTGTTAGCGCTAATTCTTCGCGCCGAACTTGCCCGCCCGGGAATGCAATTTTTAAGTAACGAGCAGTACAACCAGATCTTTACCATGCACGGCACAATCATGCTCTTGATGTTTGCTACGCCACTCTTTGTTGGTTTTGCAAATGTAATCATGCCGCTACAAATCGGTGCCGCAGATGTGGCCTTCCCGCGTTTAAATATGTTGTCTTTCTGGCTCTTCCTCTTCGGTAGCGTTACCGCAGTTGCTGGATTCTTAACACCAGGCGGCGCTGCTTCATTTGGATGGACTGCTTATGCGCCGCTAGCAAACTCAACTTATTCGCCCGGAATCGGCGGAGATCTTTGGGTGATTGGACTTGCAGTTTCTGGGCTTGGAACAATTTTAGGTGGAGTGAACTTCATAACAACTATCTTCACCATGCGCGCACCAGGTATGACGATGTTCCGGATGTCGATCTTTTCTTGGAACGTATTGCTTACTTCAATCCTCGTTCTTTTAGCATTCCCTCCACTTGCCGCCGCCCTGCTTGGATTGGAATCTGATCGACTCTTCGGTTCTCATCTATTTGATCCAGCAAACGGCGGTGCGATGTTATGGCAGCACTTGTTCTGGTTCTTTGGCCACCCTGAGGTGTATATCTTGGCGTTGCCATTTTTCGGTATCGCAACTGAAATCTTGCCAGTCTTTAGTCGTAAGCCAATCTTTGGCTACAAAGGTTTAATTGCTGCGACGATCGCAATCTCGGCGCTGTCGGTTGCAGTTTGGGCTCACCATATGTTCGCAAGCGGACAAGTGCTCTTGCCTTTCTTCTCATTTATGACTTTCTTAATTGGTATTCCAACTGGCGTTAAGTTCTTTAACTGGATCGGCACGATGTGGCGCGGCCATGTTACTTTTGAAACGCCAATGCTTTGGGTCATGGGATTCTTAGTTACCTTCTTATTCGGTGGATTAACTGGAATTATCTTGGCATCGCCACCGCTTGATTTCGCAGTCTCAGCCTCTTACTTCGTTGTAGCCCACTTCCACTACGTGCTCTTTGGAACTGTGGTCTTTGCCATGTTCGCCGGATTCTATTTCTGGTGGCCAAAGATGACCGGTCGTATGTTAAATGAGCGCCTCGGTAAGATTCACTTCTGGACTCTATTCTTTGGTTTCCATCTAACTTTCCTTATTCAACACTGGCTCGGTATCAAGGGCTTCCCTCGTCGCTATGCAGATTATTTAGCAACCGATGGCTTTACAACGATGAATACAATTTCAACAATCGGATCAGCGCTGCTTGCTCTTTCAATGATTCCATTCTTTGTAAATGTTTGGATCACTCGTAAGTCTCCACTAGTTAACTGCGATGATCCCTGGGGCTATGGCTCATCCCTTGAATGGGCTACATCTTGTCCGCCACCGCGCCATAATTTCTTGACCATGCCGCGCATTCGATCTGAGCGCCCAGCTTTTGATTTACATCATCCGCACATTAAGACTGAAGGACACTAATGAAGGTCAACTGGCAGCTCTTCACGGGTCTTTCAATCTTCTATGTCATTATGGCGATTGTTTATTTCTATGTTGGGGGAGAACCGGTAGGAATTACTGGAATGATCCTGGCGGCTTGTTTAGCTGGCATGGTGGGCTTCTATGTCTGGTTTACCGCAAAGCGCATTGGGCACGAGCTTCCTGAAGACCGTGGAAGCGCAGAGATTGCCGAAGGCGCTGGCGAACTTGGTTTCTATAGCCCGCACTCTTGGTGGCCACTACCTGTCGCGCTAAGTGCGATGGCGTTGGGCCTGTCTCTTGTCATCGGTTGGTGGCTAACGTTGATTTCCCTTGGCGCTTTGGTGATTAGCATCATCGGATTCGTTACCGAATATGAAAAACCACTTCCGGATAACGCTTCTCACTAGCGCTTTTTAATCCTAGATTAACCCTATGGAGAAAATCCGCGCTGAAATTCTGCAATCAAGCCATCCGCGCCAAACCGGAGCGAGAATTGTCATTAACGCTCCGGCGCCGAAGATCTTTGATCTAATCGCCGATCCACGAGCACACCAACTCTTCGATGGTTCGGGCACGATCCAGCAAAATATTTCCGGACCGAAGCGACTGAGCTTGGGAGCGAAGTTTGGAATGAAGATGAAGATAAAGCTGCCGTATCGCATTACAAATACTGTGCTTGTCTTTGAAGAAGGTCGCAAGATTTCATGGTGTCATCTGATGAAGTGGAGTTGGAATTACGAACTTGCGGAGCTCGGTGGCGGCAGAACGCAGGTGACCGAGAGCTTTGATGGCAGCGACATCCCATGGTTTGCACGGAAATGGCTTGATGCAACCGGGGCGGTAGAACGTAATCCGAAGTGGATGGCTAAGAGCTTGGTGCAGTTAAAGGCGCTCTGCGAGAGTTAGTGGTGTTCTATCTCTTTGAGATCAGCCGCCGTTGCCTTAGGGACTGCAACAGCATGCGCTCTGCTCAAACGAGCACGTAACTTATTCTTTAGCGTTCCTGGTCGACGAACTCCGCGCGCATCGTTCTGTTCTAGCGCAAGAGGTGGATTCTGTTCATGTTGCGTCAACAACCAAGCTTTTTCCGCTGAGATTGGTTCATGAACTTCAACAAATTCACCGTGCGGCATCATCACCAAGCGACCAGTTTCACGTCCATGCAGAACCAGATCACGATCGGCGCGTTGCAGCGATAGGCAAAGACGCTTTGTAATCACAAAGGCGATCGGAGGCAGTACAAAGATTGCAATTCGTGAGAACCACATAATCTGATTGATAGTTAGGTGGAAGGTCGTTGCGATGATGTCATTTCCGCCGTTGATTAGCGCAACCAACATAAAGGTAAGCGACATGACGCCAAGAGCGGTGCGGTTTGGCGCGTTACGAGGGCGATCAAGCAAATGATGTTCGCGCTTATCGCCAGTTATCCAACTTTCAATAAATGGATAGAGCGCCATACCGGTAAATAAAATGCCCGGAACGATTAGCCCTGGAATCAAAATGTTCCACGAGATTGTGTGGCCGAAGGCGTGTGTCTCAAGTGGTGGTGACATGCGCACTAAGCCATCTAGCCAACCCATATACCAATCGGGTTGTGATCCCGCTGAAATTTGTCCCGGCGTGTAAGGACCATAGAGCCAAATTGGGTTGATAGATGCAACTGCGCCAAGGAATGCGGTAACGCCGAAGACGATAAAGAAGAATCCTCCAGCCTTTGCCATGTAGACAGGAAGCAACGGGTAACCAACTACATTCTTCTCAGTTCGGCCTGGGCCAGGATATTGGGTGTGCTTTTGATACCAAACCAGCATTAAGTGAACAGTAATTAGCGCAAGAAACGTTCCAGGAAGTAGAAGCACGTGCACGGTGTAGATGCGTGGGATAAATGCTTCGCCAGGGAATGCTCCACCGAAGGCAAAGAAAGCCAGATAAGAACCGACTAAAGGAAGGGCTTGAATAATTGCTTCAGCGATACGTATACCGGTTCCGGAAAGTAAATCATCGGGAAGTGAGTAACCGAGAAATCCTTCAACGATTCCCAAAGTTAATAGCCCGATACCGATGATCCAGTTAAATTCGCGAGGCTTTCGGAAGGCACCTGTGAAGTAGACCCGCATTAGGTGGACAACGATTGCCGCCATGAAGATAAGCGCTGCCCAGTGGTGAACCTGACGCATTAAAAGTCCGCCACGAACTTCAAAAGAGATATGTAGCGTTGATGCGTATGCCGCAGACATCTTTAAACCTGAAAGTGGTTGGTACCCACCGTCATAGATAACTTCACGTTGTGAGGGGTCAAACCAGAAAGTTAGAAATGTTCCAGAGAGCAACAAGATAACGAAAGAATAGAGAGCGATTTCACCAAGCAAGAATGACCAGTGATCAGGAAAGACTTTGGTGAGGTTCTTCTTCATCCATTTGGCAGCGCCAGTTCTCTCGTCAACATAGTTGGCGACATTTCCTGCGATTCTTTCACGTGCTTTCATGATGAGCGCTCCCAGAAGCTAGGTCCTACAGGTTCGGTAAATGGTTGTTTTGCGACTAAGTATCCCTCGGAATCCACAGTTATCGCGAGTTGAGGCAGTGGTCGTGCAGCAGGTCCAAAAATCACCTTGGCAGCACGAGTCACATCAAAGGTTGATTGGTGACACGGGCAGAGTAGGTGCTTCGTCTGTTGCTCATAAAGGGCAACCGCGCATCCCATATGTGAACAGATCTTTGAAAAGGCGATGATGCCTTCATGTGTCCAAGAAAGGCGTTCGGCATCTAAGTTAAATTCTTCAGGTCGCAAGCGAATAAGAAGAACGGCATCTTTGCCGATATCCGAAAGGGCGCGATGCGCACCAGCTGGAATCTCAGGCAAAGTCTGCGCAACGGCGCCAACTTCTAAATCTTCGGCGCGAATTGGGCGATCGCCCGGATCTGTCACCAATCGAGTTCCGGTCTTCCAAGAAGTTTTAGAGAGTTCATCTCCTGGCAGTGGCCCAAGATCGCGGAGCAAGATAAGTGGCGAGAGCCCGACCAAACCAAGTGAGAGTCCAAGTGACCGCTTGATAAGTGAGCGACGGCCCAGGCCAGCAGCTGCGGCACCTGCTTTCGCAGTTGCAATGAAATCTTCACGATCTTCATCTGGGGATCTAAATTCGTGGCGTTGGATAACGACTTCTTCATCTGGCATCAAAGTCTTAGCCCAGTGGATCGCTCCCATCCCGATAAAGAACAGTGAAGCCGCCATTCCTAATCCGAGGAAGAGTTGGTGAGCATTTGTGTTGCCGAGTACTGGAAAGAAGATAAAGACATCTTGTGGAATAAAGAAATAAGAACCAATTAGCGTGACGGTGCCAAGTGTCGATAGTAGAAAGAGGATGGCAACTTGTCGCTCGGCTTTCTTAGCCGCCTTTGGATCTGTATCTGCGCGACGATGAACGTGTGCAGGTAATCCCGGATCTCTTATCGCTTCGATTTCATTTGACATCATCTATCTCGCCTTCATCGCTAGCCAGACTGCAACGCCAACTAGCAGCCCGAGTCCGAGTGTCCAAACAAGAAGTCCTTCAGTAACAGGGCCAACTCGACCAAGGGATGCGCCTCCGAGTTGTGGTTCTGCCTCAGCAGCTTTAATCCATTTGATAATAGAAAGTTTTTCCGCAGGTGTAATTGTTTTATCAGAAAAGACCGGCATAGATTGAGGCCCGGTAATCAACGCTTCATATATGTGGCGTGGTTCAACGCCCATCAAAGTCGGCGCATATTTTCCTTGAGTAAGTGCGCCACCTTGTGCTGCAAAGTTATGGCACATCGCGCAGTTAGTGCGGAAGAGTTCTCCACCTTCAGCCGTAGAACCATCGCGCTCGTAATTTAATTGGGACTCACTTGGTACTTCAGGGCCAGGTGCAAGGGATGCAACGTATGCAGCTAAAGCTTCTACTTGGTTCTCGTTATAGATCGGCTTCTTACGCATCGCTTGCTGGCTCATATCAGCCATTGGCATACGTCCAGTAGCAACTTGGAAATCTACAGATGCCGCTCCAACTCCGATAAGTGAAGGGGCGATACCCCCACCTTCAGCATTTAAACCGTGACAGGAAGAACAACCTTTTAGGAAGATTCGTTGACCTTCATCAATTAGCGCGCTCTTCTCGGCGGCAGTTATCGGAGTACTAGTTGCTGCGCCAGCTACTGAGAAAGTTGTTCCGATGGAGAAGAGGGCTAGAACCAATAGTAGAGGTGCGACTGCGCGGTGCCTGCGAAATCTAGAGAGACGCTTCAAGATAATTTTTTCCGTTTCTTCTCTGTGAGTTCTTACTTAATTAAATAAATCGCTGAGAAAAGGGCAATCCATACAACATCTACGAAGTGCCAATAGTAAGAAACTACGATCGCGGTCGTTGCTTGGTTATGAGTAAAACGGCGCGCCTTCGAAACGCGGACCATCACGATTAGAAAGGCGATTAAGCCACCTGTTACGTGCAGTCCGTGGAAGCCAGTGGTGATGTAAAAAACTGAGCCGTAAGCAGTAGAAGAGAGAGTTATGCCTTCAATAACAAGGTGTGCGTATTCATAAATTTGACCGGCGATGAAGAATGCGCCCATTAAGAAAGTCAGCGAGAACCATTCGCGCATCCCCCAGGCGGAAATTTTAAATATTGATCCGGTGCGCTGTGCTTGAAAACGTTCTGCGGCGAAGACACCGAATTGGCAGGTTACTGATGAAAGAACAAGCACGGTTGTATTTAGCGCCGCAAAAGGAATATTTAAAATTTCTGTCGATTGCAACCAGAGCTCTGGCCCTTGCACCGCGCGAGTGGTGAAATACATCGCAAAGAGTGCGGCGAAGAACATCAACTCGCTAGATAGCCAAACGATGGTTCCGACCGCAACTAAGTTGGGGCGGTTAATCTTGTGTGGAGCTGTCATCGTTGAGCTGGTCATAGGCGTAAGTATCCCTGAAAGTGCGCTCACCTACCTATTCAAGGCGCAACTTCCGGCCTCAAAGTTGGCCAGATCGAGGTGAAACGGGTCACGCCCTTTTCCGCGACAAATTGGGTGATTCGCTGGGTCGGCTTTGATTAGACTTGAGCCATGTCCGCACCTCGCAAGCTGATCATCATCGTTTACTCAGATGATGCGTCAGTCCGTAGCGCAATTGTCGCAGCCCTCGGGAAACGAGTCAGCGATGACTTGCCAGAACACCAGATTGAAGAGTTTGCAACCGGTCCTGCTCTTCGCGCATTTGTAGATCGCAAGAGCGTCAGCGGCCACCTACGTGCAGATCTCTTTATCTTAGATGGCGAAGCAGTCCCGGAAGGTGGAATGGGGATAGCGCGCCAACTCAAAGATGAAGTCTTTAACTGTCCGCCAGTCTTGTTGATTACCGGCCGGCGCGAAGATGCCTGGCTCGCGGCTTGGTCGCGTGCCGAAGCAAGCGTTATCCATCCAATCGATCCATTTACCTTGGCCAATACAGTCGCAGATTTGATGCGATCAAATACCGCTGCATCTATTGGCTAGTTCGAGAAGCTAACAATGAGCTCTATCGATTGGGCTGCGTCTATCACAAAGTTAAATAATGGGTTGGATTTAAAACCTATGGAGGCGCAGGATTTAATGCGCGAAGTTTTAGAAGATCGCGCCGACAAAGAAATCCTAAAAGAGTTTCTCCTCGCCCTTAAGGCTAAGGGGGAGACGCCAGAAGAAGTTGGCGCGCTAGTTGCTCAGATGTACGCCTACTGCGCCCCGATATCTATCGCCGATCGCTCTGTAGACACTGTCGGTACCGGCGGCGATGGCGCTCACACCATCAATATCTCAACGACAGCAGCGATAATTGCCGCAGCTGCGGGTTCACGGGTTGTAAAGCATGGCAATCGTGCGGCTTCATCTAAATCCGGTGCGGGCGATCTCTTGGAAGCGTTAGGCGTTGCGATAAATCTTGATGGCGCAAAAGTCTCAAAGACAGTTGCAGAACTTGGAATTGGATTTTGCTTTGCGCCCGTCTTTCATCCGGCTATGCGATTTGCCGCGCCTGCCCGCAAAGAATTAGGTACACCGACTGTCTTCAATATCCTGGGACCTCTTGCTAATCCAGCGCGCCCAAAAGCTGCAGCCATAGGAGTAGCTAATGAGCGTATGCACTTGGTTATGGCACAGGTTCTGGCAGATCGCGGGGTCGAAGGCTTTGTATTCCGAGGTGATGATGGTTTGGATGAGATAACTCTGGCAACTAGTACCTCTGTCTTGACTATAGGAAATGGTGAAATCACCAGTGATCGAATTGATGCTCGAGATTTTGCTTTGGATAACGCTCCGATATCAGCTCTTGTTGGGGGAGATGCCAAGGAGAATGCACGAATCACAAAAGCAATTTTTGCCGGAGAGAAGGGCGCTCCGCGCGATGCAGTTTTGTTAAATGCAGCTGCGGCGATAGCCGCCTTTGATGGTGAGATGTCACAAGGTATTCACGAGCGAATCTCAAATTCATTGGAGAAGGCGATCACTGCAGTCGACAGTGGCGCAGCAACTGATTTGCTGGATCGTTGGATCGTTTTAAGCCAATCCTTATCTGCAGATTAATCCAAGGGGCGGCGGGCACGTCTGCGTTTGAACTGCAAGAGTTGATCGAGTGTTGTCACATCGTGTGAGCCAAGTCGTTCGAAGAGGCCATGTAGGACATCGACGGTGGCACGCGCATCATCTAAGGCGCGGTGGGTCGGTGATGTGGCAGAACCGAAGAAGGGCGCCAGGGTAGAAAGCTTGCAATTTGGAACCTCGTCGCGATCTAAAACATAACGAGCCACGCGGGCAGTGTCGACAACTTTATATTCTGGCCATTCGTATTCATGGGCAAGAGCGGCAGCTTTCATAAAACTCATATCAAAGGGTGCGTTATGGGCTACTAAAACTGTTTCGCGGTCTGGCCCAAGAAAATCTAAGAAAGTTGGTAGTACTTGATCAATGGTGGGCGCATCGGCCAACATGGAATCTGTGATGCCAGTAAGTGCGGTAATAAAGTCTGGTAAGTAATGCCCTGGATTTACGAAGGTTTGGAATTCACCAATTACATTTCCGCCTAAAACTTTTACGGCGCCTATTTCAGTGACTGCCGCGCCGGTCGATGGAGCCGCCCCCGATGTCTCGAGGTCGAAGACGACAAAGGGCACATCAACCAATAAACGATCGGCACCCGACATAAATGCAAGGCTATTACATCATTCTGACACTAAGTACTTAGTACGCTAGCGATATGACTGTAACTGATGCACCTGCAGGACTTGTTGCGGATTGGTCGGCAATTGGAACCGGCGCAAATAAAGGAATTGGCGTTGTACTCGTACACGGCTACACCGGATCTCCTGCCGGCATGCGCCCATGGGCTGAGTATCTAAATCAAAAGGGCTACACGGTACGAGTGCCGCTGTTGCCTGGCCATGGCACAAAGCCTGAAGATCTAAATGAAGTTCAATGGGAGCAATGGCCGGCCAAGGTCGAAAGTGAAGTGGAAGAACTTTTTAAGATTTGTTCCAAGGTTTTTATCTGCGGTTTATCTATGGGCGGTGGTACAACTCTTCACATCGCCGCTAAATCGTCCAACAAATTGTCCGGAATCATTTTGGTTAATCCGATGATCCATGTTGCGATGATTGGTCCAAAGATCGCCTTCTTCTTATCTCGCTTTCAAAAGCTGCGCAAATCTGTCGGTGACGATATTAAACGTCCAGGAGTGACGGAATGGGGCTATGACGCGCTACCAACGCGAGGGGTTTACGAGTTATTGAAGATGCTCAAATACACAAGGGAGAGATTGCACGATGTCACTGTGCCGATGCAGCTCTTCCATAGCGTCGATGACCATACCTTGCCGGTTTCCAACACCGAGATAATCATGAAAGGCGTTAGCTCGCGAATTAAGCAGCGCATTGAACTTACCAATAGTTACCACGTTGCAACGCTCGACTACGATGCAGAAATAATCTTTGAAAACTCCCGCATCTTTATCGAAAGCCAAAGTACGTAAATGGATTTTCAAAAGATCGAAGAATCGCTACAGAAAGTCTCTGAGATCGATCAGAGCGGATATCGCCTCAATTCGGTATTAGCTTTGACTGAAAATCTGAAATTTAACGAGACTGAAGGACCGCTCGCTGGTCTTCCAATTTTGATTAAAGACAATATCGAAGCAATTGGTCTACCAGCCACTGCGGGTTCACTCGCTCTGCAAGATACCGAAGTGGTTCGCGATTCAACGATTGCTAAGCGATTGCGCGCAGCTGGTGCCACAATTATTGGTGCCACAAATCTTTCGGAATGGGCCAATATTCGTTCTGGAAAATCAACAAGTGGATGGTCAGCAGTCGGTGGACTAACAGCCAACCCTTGGAAACATGCGCACAGCGCCGGTGGTTCTTCTTCTGGATCAGGTGCAGCAGTCGGTGCTGGTTTGGTATCAATGGCAGTGGGTAGCGAAACCGACGGCTCGATTGTTTGTCCAGCATCGCTCAATGGCTGCGTAGGCATCAAACCGACTGTTGGATCAATTCCACGAGATGCCATGATCCCAATTAGCGCGAGCCAAGATACTCCAGGACCAATGGCGCAAACAGTTGCGCAAGCGGCAGGGCTGCTAGATGTTCTCACCAATAAAAATATTTATGCCCAGGCGATCCACTCTGACGAGCCACTTCGCATCGCTTTTGTTAAGGAATGGGCAACCGCCGATTCTGGAACTAATCAATTATTTTCCGAGTTACTTTCAAAGCTAAGTGCGGCAAATATCAAAGTTACTGAGATCTCACTTCCAGCCCCAACAGATCAAGATGGAACAGCCGAATTTGAGGTCCTGATGCACGAGCTAAATGAAGATCTAGCCGCCTACCTAACAGGTCGGACTGGTACGCGAGTCAAATCGCTTAACGATATTGTTAAATTTAATATCAAAAATTCCAGCGCAGAGATGCAGCATTTTGGTCAGGAGTACTTTGAACAGGCTCTGCAACTGGGTGGTCGTAATTCGGATTATGAAAAGTTACGTAAAGAGAATTTGGATTGGGCTATTAATCGTGTTTTAAACCCAGCCTTTGCTGGCTTTGATATTTTGATCGGAGAAACATATGCGCCCGCCTGGAAGAGCAACCTCGGTGGCGGCGATGACTTTTCATCTGCTACCTGGATAACGATGGCCCCGGCGATTGCAGGAACACCGATCGGATGCCTACCTATGGGGCTGGTGGATGGGCTTCCAGTTGGCGTGGGAATAGTTTCGCGCGCAGGAGAAGAGGCCAGACTAATCAGCGCTATGGCTAAGATTGAAAAAGTTCTTGATATGGGAATTTTGAACCCTACGTTCATAAAAAATTAACTCAACAAATCTCAAAGTTGGGTTTGGATACCCCTCGAGTTAACCGTGGGTTAAGAAGTTCGAAATACTTTGCGCGAGTGAGAAATTCTCGCCCCTACCCTGGGAACGCAAGATTGGTATTCCATGAAAACTAGCGTAAAAATTGGTGCAGTAGTTGCAGCGGTTGCAGTTGCTGTTTCCGGAGGCGTTGCATATTCGGCCTCATTAAAGCCTGTTTATATCCTTCCAGTTGCATCTGGCGTTTCAATTAAGCCAATTGCATACACTGGCGACAAGATCACCAGCACAGTTGTGCGCGGAATCCCAGATGGTATGGGCGCATACGAGAACGCAGCTGGAGATGTAACTCTTCTCTCGGTTCACGAAATTCCTTCGTATTCTCCATTGGCTCAGCTCTCGAAGTCTTCAACTTCCCAATGGGGTGTATCGATCACTGAATTTAACTATTCTAAGAAGTCTGGCCGCATCACATCGGCAAAGAACTTCATCCAGGATATTAAGTACTACAACTACAACACTGGCGCATACGGCAACACCCCAATCGGCGCAGCTCCTGCAGGCACAACAAAGGGCTTAGATTGGAACATTTCTCGTTTCTGTTCAGCTACTTTGGTACAAGCCGGTGGCCTAGCCTTCAAAGATGGCGCAACCACCTACGGATACACAGGTGGAGTTTTCCTAAGCGGTGAAGAAGATGGCGATAACGGATACGCACGCGGCTTCGCATTTGACATGGATGGCCACGGCATTCAACTTCCTCGCATGGGCCTTGCCTCATGGGAGAACTTCATGCCAAATCTAAAGCCAGGCATCAACACTGTTGTTATGGGCAATGAAGATGGTGCAGCAACAGATAGCCAGCTATTCATGTATGTCGGCAAGAAGACAACTTCAGGAACCTTTGCTGATAAAGCCGGTCTTACAAATGGCGATGTACACGTTATGAGCATCCCAGATATTGCAAACGATAATGCTTTCCGTGCTAAGTATGGAAAGAACAATCCAGTTGCTGTCGAATTCAAGAAGACAATTTGGAACGCAGACCAGACAACTCAACAGACTGATCACAGAGAAAAAGGCACTGAGATGACACGTGTTGAAGATGGCGAATGGGATGCATCTAATCCAAACGTCTTCTACTTCATCACAACTGAATCAAATAAAGATGCGGGAGCCACAAAGGCAAATCCTGCTGAGCCAGGTATTTCTCGCGATGGTGGAGCGCTATGGCGCCTTACATTCGTGGATGGCCAGAAGCCTGAACTTGGTGCAAAGCTAGAACTTCTTCTAGATGGTTCTGAAGCACCTTATTTGAGCAAGCCAGATAACTTGGCGCTGACTGCAAATGGAATCGTAATGATTCAAGAAGATCCAGGTAACAACGCTCACGTCTCTCGCATTGTTGCCTTCCGACCATCTGATAAGAAAATTGCAGTCGTTGCAGAGTTCAACAAGGACTACTTCGCAGCGGGTGCTGCTCAGTTCATGACTATCGATGAAGAGTCATCAGGAATCATCGATGTTACAAAGCTGCTTGCAAATTCGGATGATAAGAACACCTACTTCTTCTTCAATGCGCAGGTACATACAGAAGGCGGAGCGATTGCTCGACCAGATGTTCCGTCAAAGAGTGCACCTCGAAAACTCGCTATCGATAAGGCGACTATCGAAGGTGGCGCTTACTACCTAATGACAATCTCTGATTGGAACGCGGTATTTACTAACTAAGGGACAGAAAAAAAGCTGGGTGGGAATTCGAGGGCCCACCCAGCTTTTCTCTTTTCTAAATCTTTACTCGGCCAGACGGGCTTTGACCATCTGAAGTAAAAGTTTGCTATCGATCTCCCAATCGCTGGGGATTTGAATCGTCTTCTTATTGACTTTGTAGTCCGTCAATTTGGGACGGAATTCATCCAAGACTTCAGTGCTCCAGGGAGCCATCAGCAAGTAACCTTTATTTGCTGAAATACCGAAGACATATTTGCTCCCATCCCGCAGCATTGGCTGATTCCAAGCGATAACTAGTTCTAACTTCGGATACTTACCTTGAATTGTTCTCATTATCGCTTGCACCGTTTTGGCTTGGCCGTCGGTTATGGTCTTGTAATAGTCAGTGAGGCTATTAAATCGTTGTGCTGATTGAGAACCACGCAAGTACATCACCAAGGCATTGGCGTGAGCCTGTGAGAAACCGTAATTTTCGCGTAGATGCGCAATCTGTTCTGGGTACTTTTTTCCTTCAAGCTTTGCCATTACAGCAAACCAGTACTTCATCTTCTCGCCGTATTTCTTTTCGATGGCGGGGAAGTGCGCCTCACGTCTGGGGTCTTTCATTGCCATTTGTCTATTTATTGCGATCGCGTAGATTTAAGTAAACGGCGTAGCCGAGATAGAGAAAGACCGATGGCGGGTAGAGGAAGACTGGAATAATCAGCAACACAACGGCAACGATTTTCATGTTCGGCGAGAGTTTGTCCCATTCGCCAAGGAAACCCTTACGAGGTTGCTTTTCGTTCATAGTGAAAGTGTAATCAACATTCTCGAAGAAAAGATCATACGTGGACGATACTGGGATCGAACCAGTGACCCCCACAATGTCAATGTGGTGCTCTACCGCTGAGCCAATCGTCCGGGTCTAAATATTTTCGGTAAGTATCAAATTGTTGGGAAAGTATAGCCGAGGCAATTAACGCCCGAAATCGTCCTCGATACGCTCAATATCATCTTCCCCGAAGTATTTTCCGGTTTGGACTTCCACGAAGATCACATCGCCGGCTCCGATGTTTTCGATACGGTGTAAATCGCCAATTTCGATATCTATGGAATCACCAGCGCCCATTTCAAAGGTGTCACCATTGATAGTTATGCGAGCATCACCTTCAACGATAAACCAATGTTCAGCACGCTTTTGGTGTCTTTGATATGAAAGACGTTTGCCTGGATTTACCCAGATTTTTTTTACTTTATGGGCATCGCTTTCGGACAAGATTTCATAACGTCCCCAAGGACGTTGTGATTCATCTTCGACCATCTACATCTCCTAAAGTAAATTCATTACTTCTTTTTGGAGGTCGGAACGGGATTTGAACCCGTGTAGAGGGATTTGCAGTCCCTTGCCTCGCCTCTCGGCCATCCGACCAAACCTGTGCCTCTTTAACGATAGAAAAACCGCCACCAAAAGAATTAAATCTAAAGCGGCGGTCAATCCGAGCGGACGACGGGGTTCGAACCCGCGACCTGAACCTTGGCAAGGTTCCGCGCTACCAGCTGCGCTACGTCCGCATTTCGTGCGGGGTCAAATCTAGCGCAGCAAGGGGCTAACCGCCAAAGCGAGAGTTTTCACCGTAGCGTTACGCCTATGGATCCGCGCGATAGCTGCTTCTGGATGAGCGGCCGGTTTGCGCATTCTTTAGTTGAAATAAGCGATGACTTAACGCGATTAGATGATGGCAGTTTCTGGGCGGTAAGTATCTCCTTTGAAGGCCAGGTTCGGTTGGCTAGGTTTGCTCAAAACTATCAAGCACCTTTCCCAATCGATAGTGAAAATTGGAATGGAATTTCGACGTGTTGGAGCTCATCGTTAGATCAAGATAGTTACTGCAAATATGTGGCAGATATTCGTGAAGCGATCGCTGACGGGTGGGTCTACCAAGTTAACGCGTGCCGAATTCTCGCTGCAGAATTTATTGGTGATGAGATTGCCTCGCTTTTTGCAAAATTACTTACCCATAATCCAGCCCCATATGCCTCATACCTGTCGATCCCTGATCTGCAACTAGCATCAGCTTCCCCTGAACTTTTCCTGCGCCGCCAAGGTGAAAGAGTAATTACCTCGCCCATTAAAGGTACGCAGAGGTTGAGTGAAGATGGTTTTGGAGATAAAGATCAGAGCGAAAATGTGATGATCGTAGATTTGATGCGTAATGATTTGGGGCAGATTTGTCGGCCAGGAAGCGTTGATGTGGCAGATTTGTTACGAAGTGAAGATCATCCAGGCTTACGCCATTTAGTCTCTGACGTTGTTGGCACTTTGCGCGCAGATAGAAGTTGGTCTGAAATTCTTTCCGCGCTTTTGCCTGCTGGATCTATAAGTGGTGCTCCGAAGAGCTCGGCTCTGAAAGTAATTAGAGAAAATGAGCCGGTTGCACGCGGCCCTTATTGCGGAATTTTGGGCTGGGTACAAGGAGATAGGTGTGAACTCTCAGTTGCCATTCGCACCTTTTGGAACGCTAAGGATGGACAATTGCGCTTTGGAACCGGTGCAGGGATTACTTGGGGCAGTGATCCGCTAGCCGAATGGGAAGAGACGCAGTTAAAGGCGCGTAAGTTAATTTCAATCGCTGGAGGAAGTATCTAATGCAAATCTGGCTTAACGATGGACTTGTCGATGCTGCATCCGCTGGAGTTGCCTTAGATGGCTGGCCCGATGGTGAAGGAATCTTTGAAACCATTAAGACCCAAGATGGGGAAATCTTTGAGCTAGGCCGACATATGCGTCGGGCCGTCGATGCTGCATCGCAGAAAGAGATTGTCTTGCCGAGTGAAGATTTGGTACGAAAGGCGATAGAAAATTTATTGCTGGCTGAGCCTTATCCTGTTGGTCGATTGCGATTGCTATTTTCGAAAGATCGCTTTGTTGCGGTCCACCAGTTCTATGAAGAGATTTCCAAGCCTGCCAAGATTACGGTGATCACTGATCCTTCTGAGGTAAAGGGAATTTCTGTAAAGACTTTTCCATATCAGCATCGCCTAGCGTTGCTGGCTAGAGCGCAGAGCCAGGGCTTTGATGAAATTATCTGTCTAAATTCCGATCGCGAAGTAACCGAAGGTGCGGTCTCTAATTTCATTTTCCGCATCGATGGAAATTGGGTTACTCCACCTTTATCTTCTGGCGTTCTTCCTGGAGTACAGCGGGGAATTGTTGTCGAAAGATGCGGTGTTGTAGTCAAGTTAATTGAAAAGGATGATCTGGGACGAGTCGATGCCGCATTTGTCATCTCGAGTTTAAAGCTTGCCTTATCGGTGGCCGAAATTGATAGCGTTCCAATGAAAATTGATTCAGATTGTGTGGCGCTAGAAGCAAATATTCGGGCTAAGACATTAAAGCATTCGGTAGGCTAGCCACATGTCGCAGATATCGATCACTGTAGATGGCGCAAGCGCCAGCGTGGAAAGCGATGCGCGCCCCACTCAAATATTCGCCGAACGGAAAGAGATCGTGGTCTGTAAGGTAAATGGAGTTCTAAAGGATCTCTGGACTGAACTAATTGATGGCGATGTGGTGGAAGGTATCTCAATCTCCTCACCCGACGGCCTTGCTGTGCTGCGCCACTCAACTGCGCACGTAATGGCACAAGCAGTTCAACAAGTATTTGCGCAAACTCGCCTTGGTATCGGTCCACCAATAACCGATGGGTTTTACTACGACTTTGATCCAGAGCGTCCGTTTACCCCAGAAGATTTTGAGAAAATAGAAAGTGCAATGCGCAAGATTATTAAAGATGGACAGAGATTCCGTCGTCGCGTCACCACCGAATCCGATGCGCTAAAAGAGTTGGCCCACGAGACCTACAAATGCGAGTTGATTGGTCTGAAATCTGGCGCCGGTGATGAAGCCAGCGTTGAAGTCGGTGGCGCTGAGCTGACGATTTACGACAATTTAGGTCGCGACGGGCAACCTGTCTGGTCAGATCTATGTCGTGGTCCGCATCTGCCGTCTACAAAACATATTCCAGCATTTAAATTGATGCGCAGCGCAGCGGCATATTGGCGCGGTTCTGAAAAGAATCCAATGTTGCAACGAATCTACGGAACAGCTTGGCCATCGCAAGAAGAACTTGCTGCATATTTGGAATTACTTGCCGAAGCAGAAAAGCGAGATCACCGCCGACTTGGAACAGAACTTGATCTCTTCTCTTTCCCAGAAGAAATTGGATCTGGGCTTGCCGTATTTCATCCCAAGGGCGGAATCATTCGCCGGGCGATGGAAGATTACTCGCGCAAGCGCCATGAAGATGAAGGATATGAATTTGTCTATTCACCACATTTAACAAAATCAGCGCTCTTTGAAAAATCTGGTCACCTGCAGTGGTATTCCGAAGGAATGTATCCACCAATGGTTATGGATGAAGAACTCCATGCTGACGGGACCATAAAACGGGCGGGCCAGCAGTACTACATGAAGCCGATGAACTGCCCATTCCACAATCTAATCTTTGCTTCACGAGGACGCTCATATCGCGAACTGCCGCTGCGCCTGTTTGAGTTTGGAACTGTTTATCGATACGAGAAATCTGGCGTTATTCAAGGTTTAACACGCGCGCGCGGATTTACCCAAGATGATGCACATATTTACTGCACCAAAGAACAGATGGTCGGCGAACTAGATTCACTATTAACTTTCGTTCTTAATTTGTTGCGGGATTATGGTCTCGAAGATTTCTACCTAGAATTATCGACGCGCAATCCTGAAAAGTCAGTTGGTGAAGATGCCGACTGGGTGGAAGCAACCGAGGCGCTTCGTAAAGCAGCGCTTGCTCAGAATTTGGAGTTAGTGCTTGATGAAGGCGGAGCTGCTTTCTATGGTCCAAAGATTTCCGTACAAGCAAAGGATGCGATCGGTCGCACTTGGCAGATGTCTACAATCCAAGTTGATTTCCAATTGCCACAACGCTTCGAGCTTGAATATTCGGCAACTGATGGCACGCGTCAACGACCAGTAATGATCCACCGCGCACTTTTCGGTTCAATTGAGAGGTTCTTCGGCGTCTTAACTGAGCACTATTCCGGAGCCTTCCCACCATGGTTAGCACCTGTGCAAGTAACAGCTATTCCAGTTGCAGAAGCCTTCGCAGATTACCTGGCAGGAGTAGTTAAAGAATTTAGAGCTGCCGGAATTCGCATCGAATTAGATTCATCTGATGATCGCATGCAGAAGAAGATTCGTAATGCCCAAATACAAAAAGTTCCTTATATGTTGATCGCGGGCGAAGAAGATCAACTAGCAGGCAAGGTCTCCATCCGATATCGCAATGGTGATCAAAAGAATGGCATTGCAGTTGTGGATGCGATCGCCGAGATTCAAAAGGCAATCCGCGATCGCAAGCAGGTTTAAGAATGGCTGAACCAACACCTGGAATGCCGGATCGTTGGGCTCGTCTCTGGGCTCCACACCGCATGGATTATTTAAAGGGCGAAAATCGTCCGCTAGGTGGCAACGATGTTGCTTGTCCATTTTGTCGCGTCCCAACGCTGGAAGATGCCGAAGGTCTAATTGTTGCTCGTGGCGAGAACGCGTATGTGGTCATGAATCTATATCCATATAACGCGGGGCATTTATTGATCTGTACCTATCGCCATGTTGCAGATTTAACTGATCTGACCAAAAGCGAAAGAGATGAAATCTCTGAAATGACCGCACATGCGATGTCCACTCTGCGTAAAGTGTCAGCGCCAGCAGGATTTAATTTAGGAATGAACCAAGGCGCAATCTCAGGTGCTGGAGTTGCCGAACATATTCATCAACATGTGGTGCCTCGCTGGTCAGGGGACGCCAACTTTATGCCGCTAATTGGTCAAACAAAGGTAATGCCAGTTTTGCTATCGCAGACGCGAGATGAGCTTGCCGCCGCTTGGTAGCAGTATTTAGTTCAACTGATCAATGTAACTTGTCACGATATCGATACCAATGCCATTTGATACGACGATAGGAATTGCTGGGAAAAGCAGCCCGGCCGCGAAAGCTCCTTCACCGGCACCTGCAATCTCTTCAAGGTACTCCTCGCGAAACTCAGCGACCATCTCCTCGTGCTCATGTTCACCTGCAGAAATAGTCGGGGGATTGGTGCTGTAATCAAAAACGCGTAAATCATCCAAGGAGATCAAAGCGATGGGGCTACCGGTTTCCGAGTGCAGAACTAAATATGGAGTTACTAGTTGATCAAAGACGCGATTGGCTAACATAATCGCATCCTCAAAATCTGCATCGCTTCCGTCGAGTTCGTTAACAACAACTAAACGCGGTAGTTGATAATCACTTAGCGTTTGCCATTGGTCAATTGTTGCTTGGTCAATGCCAGCGGCTGGATTAATTGCAAAGATAGCCAGATCAGAATCTGCCATCACATCAGTTGCGAGTTCTGCGCCAAATAAGTTGGCGATCGCTTGCGGTTGGGCAGAGACATGCCCATATACATGGATACGTTTAAGAGAACTCACAGGCGTCAGAATAGGTGAAATTCCACCTCTGAGCCTACGATGGTGCTGATGTTAAGCGCTTCTTTAAAGCCAGCCGTAACCCGCGCCATCAATCCAATAGCGCGAGGTGCCCTGCGCATGGGCTTAACCCCAAATGCAGTCACATTCACTGGAGCCATCGGATTAGTTGCAAGTGCGCTCTATTTCTATCCTCGCCAAGATTTTTTCATCGGAACATTGTTTATTGTCTTCTTTGCACTAAGTGATCTCTTTGATGGTGCGATGGCGCGCATCTCTGAAACTGGGGCAAGTCGTTGGGGTGGGTTTTTAGATTCCACTATCGATCGGATCACTGACTCTGCAATTTTATTGGGGCTAACGATTGCTCTTATAGAGACGAATGATTCCTTAGTACCAGTCGCTCTTAGTGCGTTAATTATGGGAACGCTAGTTCCATATATTCGGGCAAAGGCGGAATCACTAGGGATCGAATGTTCAGGTGGAATTGCCGAACGCACAGAACGATTGATCATCGCCCTGACTGCAATTGGTTTTGAAGGCTTGGGAATTCCCTTCGCGTTAGCAATTGGAATTTGGCTGCTCTTGGCGATGGGAGCGATAACGGCCATACAGCGAATCTTGATCGTCAAGGCGGCGTTGTAAAGCGATGAACTTGGATAATGTGGTTGCTCTCGCATATTTTGTAGGTTGGAAATTAGTTAGAGCCCTCCCGGAGAAATTCGCCTACGCGTGCTTCGAGTGGATAGGAACAATCACCTTGCGTCGCAACGCAGCTCCAATTCAAAGGTTGCGCAGTAATTTGTCAAGAGTCTGTCCTGCCAAAGATAGCGCTGCGATGGATCAGCTGATGGTTGAAGCAGTCTCTTCTTATATGCGTTATTGGTGCGACACCTTCAGGTCGCCGGATTGGTCGCAGTCGCGAATAAAATCGTCAGTAACCGTTACTCGTGAAGAGTTATTAACTGCGCCGATGCGCGATGGACGCGGAGTTGTTATCGCGCTTCCACATGCTGGTAACTGGGATCATGCTGGCTCTTATTTCTGTGGAATGGGTTTTAAGCTGGTAACGGTCGCTGAAAGACTTAAGCCAGAGGCGCTCTTCAAGAAATTTTTGGAGTATCGCCAGAACATGGGAATGGAAGTATTAGCCTTAGATTCTCGATCTATGGCAACGCTCATGCAACGCGCAAGGGACGGCGCGCTTATTGCTTTAGTGGCAGATCGCGACTTATCGCGCAGCGGAATTGATGTTAACTTCTTTGGATATCCAGCTCGCATGCCGGCCGGTCCCGCACTTCTAGCGGTTAGAACTGGGATTCCACTTGTGACTGCTTTCGTTTCCTACACTGCAACTGGAATTCACGTTGAGTTCAATAGCGTCGCGATTCCAGAAAACGGCACTGATTCAGAACGCGTGGCTCAAGTCGTGCAGACCTGCGCAGATCATTTCGCCCAAGGTATAGCTCGTGCTCCACAGGATTGGCATTTGTTGCAAAGAATCTGGATTGATGGAGATTTCCAGGAGCGCAACGTATGACGTTACAGAAATTGCGTATTGGACTTGTTTGCCCATATGGATGGGATACGCCAGGAGGAGTTCAAAACCATGTTCGCGATTTGGCGGAGTATCTAATTGCTAAGGGTCATTTCGTCTCCGTTTTAGCACCAGTCATTGATGAAGCAGCAATCCCCGATTATGTAGTTAGCGCAGGTAAGCCAATTGCGATTCCATATAACGGGGCAGTAGCGCGCGTACTCTTTGGACCGATCGCTTTTTCACGAGTACGTCATTGGATATCTAATGGAAAGTTTGATCTTCTACATCTACATGAGCCTGCTATCCCATCTATTTCACTGCTTGCTTGTTGGGCAGCCGAAGGTCCTTTAGTTGGAACCTTCCACGCTGCGGCCAAACGTCAGAAAGCAATCTTTGCCATTGGACCGATTCTGGAACCGGTTATCGAAAAACTTTCAGCGCGTATTGCCGTTAGTGAAGCGGCCCGAGAAACTCTTACCGAACATCTGGAAACAGATGCAGTAGTCATTCCTAATGGTATTTACGCTGATCGCTATCGCGATGGCGAGATTCGCGCGGAATGGAGCGGAAATACTCTTGGATTTATTGGAAGATTCGAAGAGCCGCGTAAGGGTCTTTCTGTGTTGCTTGAAGCACTGCCAATAATCGCTCGCTTTGCTCCGGATGTACGAGTGTTAGTTGCTGGACCTGGAGATAGTAAAGATCTCGAAGAGCAGATTGATCCGCAACTGCGCCACCGTTTCGAATTCCTTGGACGAATTACAGAGAAGGAAAAAGCCGACTTTTTATCATCTATTGCTTTATATATCGCGCCCAATACCGGTGGTGAGTCATTTGGAATCATTCTTGCCGAAGCGCTAGCCGGTGGAGCAGTAGTTGTAGCAAGTGATATACCTGCTTTCCAATCTCTTCTTGGTGACGGTCAATATGGTGCGCTCTTTGAGTCTGAGAACCCACAGGATCTAGCCAAGGTTGTGATCGATCTATTGCGCGATATCGCCAAGCGAAGTGAGTTATCTAAACGCGGCAAAGATTACGCCCAGCGCTTTGATTGGGATGTAGTTGCCGAGGATATTTCTTCTATATATGAGATGGTCTTAGTTGGCAGCGAAGTAGTTTCTTTATCATCAGAGAATCGGGCTTGGAATCGTTTCTTGGGCCGGGAAGGAAATTAGATGGAGAACTACTTCCTTCTCGTACTCTTTGTCATCTTTTCGCTCTGGTACTTGTCATATTCGGCAACTCGTTTAGATCGTTTGCATCATCGCGTGGAAACTAGTTGGGCAAATTTAGATGGGTTGTTGCAACGTCGCGCGGCCGTTGCGCTGGAAATTGCCAAGAGCGAAATCGCAGATCCAGCCTCATCACTTCTTTTAACTGCAGCGGCACATCAGGCGCGGGATGCGCAGATGAAGACTCGTTCGCAGGCTGAAAGCGGATTATCTGGCGCCTTAGGGCTCTTACTAAATGATGGACATTTAGTTGATGGGGTTATCGAAAAGGATTTGCTCCGTGAACTCTCCGAACTCACAGATAAAATTCGTATAGCTATTGCGATGCATGTGGATGCGGTGACGCGAACTCAGATGGTTCGAGCCAAACCGATCTTTAGAATCTTTCGATTGGCTGGCAGAGCGCCTCTACCAGTTACCTACGAGTTTGAAGCTGATGTTCTTTAAAAAGCTTTATAAGGTTGGCGCCGGAACTTTATCTATAACTCTGGTAATTCTGGGTCTTGCAAATTCTCTTCCTTCGCAAAAAGTTGTCAAACTCTTTCCCAAGATAGGAAAGTCTGAGCCAAGAAATTCACTCAGCGGGCGGATCGGCGCTGATGGTCCAATATTGGTTGTGAAGATCGATGACACCCCAGCAGCGCATCCGCAAGCAGGGCTAGAAGATGCTGATGTTGTATATATCGAGCAAGTTGAAGGGGGTCTTACTCGGTTAGCTGCGATCTTTAGTTCCAAAATTCCCAAAGTTGTCGGACCAGTCAGAAGCGCGCGCATTTCCGATATCGAAATTTTGCAACAATATGGGAGATTTGCCTTTGCCTACAGTGGGGCGCAGAAGAAACTGCTTCCGGTTATTGCCGCAGCAAATCTAGAAAATCTAGGAGCGCAACGCCAATCGCCGCAGATCTACACGAGCGATCCTTTGCGAACAGCTCCAACTGCGATGATGTTACAAGCCGAGAAATTGATGGCTAATAGCGTTGCTGCAAATCTGATGATCGCTAAATCAAAATCAGTTGGCTGGAGTTTTGGAGAAAGTCCAGATACGGGTACTGCAATTACTTCAGTGAAGGTAAGTTGGCCAGCTAATTCCTACGATGCCACTTGGTCTAGTCAAGAAAGTAGATGGTTGCTTTCTCATGGTGGCAAGCCAGACATTGCTGCTTCAGGTGTGCACCTCGGGCCAACTACATTTGTTATTCAAATCGTTTCGATTACGCCATCGGAGTACTACGACAAAGTTGGGGGAGTTACTCCATATTCGGCGACCGTTGGTGCGGGCACTGGTTATGTCCTGCGAGATGGAATAGCGGTTGCTGCAACTTGGAAACGATCTTCTGCAGATGAGGGAACCACATGGACTGATAAAAGAGGGCGAGAGATAAAGTTCGCATCAGGTCAGGTTTGGATCGCTTTAATTGATAAGGAACCTCTTTTCACGCCCAAGATTGCGGATGCGCCATCGCCGGTCACAAAGTAGTATTGCCCCATTAGATTTCTATCAGGCGCAAATTAGAGGGAGTAACTCATGTCAGAGGCAGTCGGCACAGCGCGCGTTAAACGCGGAATGGCAGAGATGCTAAAAGGCGGCGTCATTATGGATGTCGTAAACGCTGAACAAGCCAAGATTGCTCAAGACGCTGGCGCTTGCGCGGTAATGGCGCTAGAACGTGTTCCCGCAGATATTCGGGCAGAAGGCGGAGTTGCTCGCATGTCTGATCCCGATATGATCGAAAAGATTAAAGCCGCAGTCACTATCCCCGTAATGGCCAAAGCCCGCATTGGCCACTTTGTTGAAGCGCGCATCTTGGAATCACTAGGTGTTGATTACATAGATGAATCAGAAGTTTTGACCCCTGCAGATTATGAAAACCATATCGAAAAATGGGATTTCAAAGTTCCCTTCGTATGTGGTGCAACCAATTTAGGTGAGGCGCTACGTCGCATCAACGAAGGTGCAGCGATGATCCGCTCCAAGGGTGAAGCCGGTACCGGAGATGTTTCAAATGCAATGATGCATATGCGCAAGATCGGTGGAGAAATTCGTCGCCTATCATCAATGCGTGAAGATGAACTTTACGTGGCAGCGAAAGAGTTACAAGCGCCCTTCGCACTCGTTAAGGAAGTCGCGGAAACTGGCAAACTTCCCGTCGTGCTATTCACAGCTGGTGGAATCGCAACACCTGCGGATGCAGCGCTAATGATGCAGATGGGAGCCGATGGCGTATTTATCGGTTCTGGTATTTTCAAATCTGGTGATCCAGCAACTCGAGCGGCTGCATGTGTGAAGGCAACTACCTTCTTCGAAGATGCCAAAGTGCTCGCAGATGTTTCGCGTGGATTAGGCGAGGCTATGGTGGGCATCAACGTCGCAGATCTACCTGCACCACACCGTTTAGCCGAGCGCGGCTGGTAGTAATTTTCTTTCAATGAAGATCGGTGTGCTCGCGCTGCAAGGCGATTTTCGCGAACATATCCAAGCGGCCAAGGCTTCCGGCCACGCAGCTCTTACAGTTCGCAGGCCTGAAGAGTTAGCTGAAGTCGATGCCTTGATCTTGCCCGGTGGTGAGTCAACAACCATCGCACACTTATCACAGACCTTTGGCTTATTGGCTCCGATAAGAGAACGTATCAAAGCTGGTATGCCCGTCTATGGTTCATGTGCTGGAATGATTTTGTTGGCCGATCGAATCCTTGATGGTGCTGCTGACCAAAGAACAATTGGCGGGATAGATATGACAGTTCGCCGCAACGCCTTTGGTCGACAGGTGGATTCTTTTGAGAGCGACTTAACTTTTAACCAGCAAACGCTGCGAGCTGTCTTTATCCGTGCTCCCTGGGTGGAAGAGGTCAGCGAAAGAGTTGAGGTCTTGGCCGACGTACAAGGCAGTGACGGCAAACGCCATCCTGTTGCAGTGCGCCAAGGCTCGCTACTGGCAACTTCATTCCATCCCGAATTGACCGGAGATTTACGCGTGCATCGCTTCTTCTTTGATCAAGTATGTGCCGGGGCGATAAAGTAACCATATTGTAGAACCTTTAAATTCCAGCAAAAGTTGATTGAGGTGTTTTAAATGTCAGGCCATTCCAAGTGGGCAACGACAAAGCATAAAAAGGCTGTCATTGATAGTCGCCGTGCGAAGAATTTTGCGAAACTAATTAAGGCGATTGAAGTTGCCTCCCGCAATGGCGGCCCAGATGTTGATGGCAACCCGACTTTATTTGATGCGATTGCTAAAGCGAAAAAGAATTCCATGCCAGCTGACAATATTGAACGCGCGGTAAAGCGCGGTGCTGGACTTGAGTCGGGCGGGGCTGATTGGCAAACGATTATGTATGAAGGATACGGACCAAACGGGGTTGCCATCATGATCGAATGTCTATCTGACAACCGCAATCGCGCCGCCTCTGAAGTTCGCGTCGCCGTTACTCGCAATGGTGGATCAATGGCCGACCCCGGTTCAGTTGCCTATCTTTTCAATCGCAAAGGGGTAGTTATTGTTAACAAGGTAGCTGGTGTGACTGAAGAGTCGATTCTCGAAGCGGTTCTTGAAGCTGGAGCCGAAGAAGTAAATGACCTTGGTGAATCTTTCGAAGTTGTCTGCGAGGCAAGTGATTTAGTCAGAGCAAGAACTGCGCTACAGACCGCTGGTATCGATTACGAATCTGCTGACTCTTCGTTCCTACCCTCCATGACTATTCCACTAGATGCAGAAGGCGCTACCAAGGTATTCGAACTCATCGATGCGATTGAAGAGTTAGACGATGTGCAGAACGTATTCAGTAACTTCGATGTCTCCGATGAAGTTATGGCGAGCCTTTCCTAATAGCGCGTACTTGGCGTCGTAGGCTTTGAAGTTATGAGCCAACGAGAAATCCGTGTGCTGGGCGTTGACCCAGGTCTAACTCGTTGCGGAGTTGGCGTGATTGAAGGCGCCCCCGGATCGCAATTGCGTTTGATTAACGTGGGAGTAATTCTGACTCCCAGTACAACAGCCTTAGAGCTTCGACTGCTGCAATTAGAGAGCGAGCTAACGCGCTGGGTTGAAGAAAATCGCCCAGATGTAATCGCAGTTGAAAGGGTCTTTTCACAACACAATGTTCGTACTGTGATGGGTACTGGTCAGGCAGCCGGAATTGCGTTGCTTGTTGCAGCGCGTGCTGGAATTCCTGTAGTCATGCACACACCCAGTGAAGTAAAAGCCGCCGTGACTGGTTCAGGTCGTGCCAATAAAGTTCAAGTGGCCGAAATGGTTAAGCGCTTACTTGCGCTGAAAGAGATTCCTAAATCGGTCGATAGCACCGATGCCTTAGCTCTTGCAATCTGTCATATCTGGCGTGGGTCCGGGGATTCAAAATTAGCTTCCGCGCTAAGTGCTGAGAAATCTCGGTTAGCTAAGTTGGTCGGCAAATGATTTCACTGATTAATGGAACCGTGCGTTCGATCGCTTCCGACCGTGCAATAGTTGAAGTAGGGGGAGTTGGTTTAGCGATCACCATCACCGCAGGAACGAGCGCACAGTTAAATATTGGAGCCGCCGCGCAGTTCTACACCTGCCTTATCGTTCGTGAAGAATCACTTACTCTCTTTGGATTCTTAGATGATGGTGCACGTGCGCTATTCGAATTGGTGCAGACGGTCAGCGGGATTGGACCGAAAGTTGCGATGTCTATAGTTGCGGCACTTTCACCTGGCCAACTTGCCTTAGCGATTGCAAATGAAGATATCTCGGCAATTGAGAAAGTGCCGGGTATCGGTCGCAAGGGTGCGCAACGTTTAATTCTCGAGCTAAAGGGGAAGTTATCTGACTTTGGGACTAGCGATAAGAGTTCTCATCACCAACCCGCTTGGCGCGAACAATTAGCTAGCGCCCTAATCTCATTGGGCTTTTCGGCTAAAGAATCAGATAACGCAATAACAAGTGTGATTAACCAGATAGCAGACGAAGGTGGCGATGCTAACTCAGTAGATTTATCCGATCTGCTAAAACGGGCGCTGCAAAAGGGTGGCAGATAGCTATGAGCGATGAGCGGTTAGTAAGCCCAGATTTTGCCAGCGATGATTCCGCAGCCGAACATGCGCTACGTCCGAAAACTTTAAAGGAATTCATTGGCCAACATAGAGTTCGAGATCAGATTGATGTTTTATTAACCGCCGCCCGCCAACGAAATTCAGCTGCCGACCATATTCTTCTATCGGGTCCACCTGGTCTTGGTAAAACAACCCTGGCGCTGATTCTGGCTAGTGAGATGCAGACACCGATTCGCATAACGAGCGGTCCAGCGATTACACACGCAGGTGATTTGGCGGCGATTCTATCTTCGCTCGTTGAAGGAGAAATTCTCTTTCTTGACGAGATCCATCGTCTGCCACGCCCGGCTGAAGAATTGCTTTATCTAGCGATGGAAGATTTCCGCGTTGATGTAATTGTTGGTAAAGGTCCTGGGGCAACGTCAATCCCATTGCAATTGCCGCGCTTTACTCTAGTCGGTGCAACTACTCGCGCAGGTTTGCTGCCTAGTCCACTCAGAGATCGCTTTGGTTTCACAGCTCACTTAGATTTCTATGAGGAAAATGAGTTAGAGGAAGTATTACGTCGCAGTGCGGCGCTTCTGCAGTTGGAGATAGATGCGAAAGCAGTTAGTGAAGTTGCCAGCAGGTCTAGAGGTACACCGCGTATTGCCAATCGTTTGCTGCGCCGCGTTAGAGATTACGCGCAAGTCAGATCTGGAGCCAAGGGCGCAACTCATCTAACTCATAGCGATGCCATGGCTGCGTTGGAGATGTATGAGGTTGATGAAAAGGGTTTAGATCGCTTAGATCGAGCAGTTCTGGTTGCGCTAATCGAACGCTTTAACGGGGGACCAGTCGGTCTTTCAACGCTAGCGATAGCCGTGGGTGAAGAGACTGAAACAGTTGAATCTGTTGCTGAACCATTTCTAGTAAGAAATGGCTTTATGGCGCGTACTCCACGCGGTCGAATCGCAACGGCGCTGGGCTGGACACATGTGGGACGAACACCACCTGCTGGCGCTGCGACGCTTTTCGACACGCCCGTCGATGACGCCTAGACTCTGCTCCTATGTCCACACCAAATAAATCTGCGAAGAGCCCTGCCCGCTCTGGCCGTTCCCTTGTGATCCTGGCCTTGATCCTGCTCGGTTTGATTGTTACCACCTTTATTCAAGGCGCTTCATCTGTTCGCCTTGGGCTCGATCTGCGCGGAGGAACGAGCGTCACGCTCCAACCTCGCGCATCTAACGATGCTAACAAGATAACAACTGAAGCAGTTGATCAAGCAGTGACAATTATTCGCCAACGCGTTAACTCACTAGGCGTTGCTGAAAGCGAAGTAACTGCGCAAGGTAGCGGCACAAATCGTCAGATCGTCATCTCCGTACCAGGCGATAGCGGACGCCGAGTTGTGGATCTGGTCGGGCAGACTGCAGAGCTGCGGTTCCGTCAGGTTCTAGCCGAAGGCCCGGGAGTTTCAAACCCAGCAGATACTGCAACGGCTGCAACTCCAGCAGCGGGCGTATCCCCGGAAATTAATGCGCGCTTTGCCGCCCTTGATTGTACAAACGCTGCCAACCGTCAAGGTACTGGCGCCGATGCTCCGACAGACACAATTGTTTCCTGTTCACGCGAAGGTGCAACCAAATACATTCTCGCGCCGGCCGAAGTTCTTGGACAGCAAGTCTCTGCAGCAACCGCTGGCTTTAATCCGCAGCAAGGTGTTACCTGGTTCGTCTCATTAACTTTCAATGGCGAAGGCACAAAAGCTTTCGGCGCTTTAACCAATCGCGTAACCACGCTTGCTTCACCGCTTAACCAAGTAGCAATTGTTCTCGATGGTTTAGTTGTATCGGCGCCACGTATTAATGAAGCAATCCCATCAGGCAATGCGCAAATTACCGGGTCATTCTCGCAAGTTGAAGCTCAGGATCTTGCAAACGTTCTCAAGTATGGTGCGTTGCCGTTAGCTTTCGATCGCGGTGAGGTGCAACAAGTTTCACCGACCCTCGGTGCTGATCAGCTAAATGCCGGTCTACTCGCCGGCTTCCTTGGTCTTGGCTTAGTAGTTATTTACTCTCTTCTTTACTACCGCGGATTAGGTCTAGTAACTGTGGGCTCACTTGCCGTTGCTGGCGCATTGGTTTACCTGCTGTTCCTAGTCTTAGGAAAGAGCATCGGGTTCACGCTCACTCTTGCTGGTATTGCAGGAGCGATCGTTGCGATCGGTGTTACTGCAGACTCGTTTATCGTCTTCTTCGAACGTATTCGTGATGAAGCGCGTGAAGGTAGATCTCTAAGGTCTGCAGTCGAGAGTGGTTGGGTAAAGGCGCGACATACGATCTTGGTAGCGGATGCCGTTTCTCTGATTGCGGCTGTGCTGCTTTATTTCTTCGCAGTTGGAGGAGTTCGCGGATTCGCATTTACCTTGGGTCTAACCACTTTGGTCGATCTATTTGTTGTCTTCTTCTTCACAAAGCCGATCGTTACCGTACTTGCCGGAGTCAACTTCTTCGCTTCCGGACACCCACTCTCTGGTTTATCGCCGAAGAGCATCGGTATGAAATCGAGCACCACACATGTCACTACTTCAACTTTGGAGGCATAAGCGATGTCAAAGCTAACTGGTCTTGGTGGCCGCCTATATTCGGGAGAGACTTCATTCGATTTTATTGGCAAGCGCCGTCGCTGGTACTCGATCTCTGCGATCTTCATCTTGCTATCAATTGCTGCCCTGGTTATTCAAGGTTTACATTTGGGAATTGAGTTCAAAGGTGGATCGTCATACACCGTAAACAAGGCAGGAATTAGCGTTGAGCAAGCACGCGCCTCAGTCGATGGGGCCGGCATTCCTGGAGAAATTATTGTCCAAAAAATTGGTAACGATAAGGTGCGAATTCAAACTGGTGCGCTGACACCTGCGCAATCCAACGCCGTTGAAGCCTCTTTAACAAAAACTTTCAACGTAGCCCTTGAATCAATTGATACTCAACTAGTTGGCCCATCATGGGGTAAGGAAATTACCAAGAAGGCGCTATATGGCCTCTTTGCCTTCTTGCTTGTCATCATGCTCTTTCTTGCGATGGCATTTGAACCAAAGATGGCGATTTCAGCGATCGTTGCAGTTGTGCATGACGTCTTCATCACCGTTGGAATTTATGCGCTCGTAGGTTTTGATGTTACGCCGGCTACGGTAATTGGCTTCTTAACAATTTTGGGTTACTCGCTCTACGACACAGTTGTTGTCTTCGACAAGGTTCGCGAAAATACGAAGTCTGTTGCTGCGGTTGGAAAAGTTACCTATTCGCAAGCAGCTAACTTGGCTGTTAACCAGACCATTGTCCGTTCAGCCAATACCTCGCTGATCGCACTCTTGCCAGTTGGTTCAATCCTCTTTGTCGGAGCCGGACTTCTTGGCGCTGGAACACTTAAGGATCTATCGCTTGCACTATTTATAGGTCTAGCAGTCGGTACTTACTCGTCAATCTTTATCGCACCACCTTTCCTTGCTTCACTGCGTGAGAAGGAGCCAGCGATGCAGGCTCTAGCTAAACGTGTTGCGGCTCGTGGTGGAACAGTTGCTGAATCAGCTGCTGCACAATTAGCACGACCAACAATTACACCAAGTGGGAATCGCGGACCACGTAATCAACCAAAACGTACAGGGCGCAAGTAAGGCGATATAATTCGCCACTGGCGCGGGATGAAGAAGAGACGATAACGAGTTATGGCTACAGACACTCTCGTTGGTCCGCTGATCTCGTCGTTAAGAGAGAGCCATCCATCTAGCCGCTTTAGCGATGTGGAACGCGCTTATGAAATCGCGAAAGTTGCGCATACCGGTCAACTGCGCAAATCGGGCGAGGATTACATAACGCACCCGGTGGCCGTCTCTTTGATTTTGGCTGAACTTGGTTTAAATGACACAACGATAATCGCATCTCTTTTGCACGATACCGTCGAAGATACGCCTTATTCACTAACGCAGTTGCGCAGTGATTTTGGGGATGAGATCGCTAATTTAGTAGACGGCGTCACCAAGCTAGATAAATTGACTTACGGTCCAACTGCAGAAGCCGAAACAGTGCGCAAGATGGTCGTGGCAATGTCTCGTGACATCCGTGTGCTGGTCATCAAATTGGCTGATCGCCTACATAACGCCCGCACCTGGCGCCATGTTTCAGTCGAAAGCGCTGAGCGCAAGGCACGTGAAACTTTAGATATCTATGCACCCCTAGCCCATCGCCTCGGAATGAATGCAATCAAGTGGGAGCTAGAGGATCTTTCCTTCGAAGTATTAGAGCCTAAGAAGTTTGAAGAAATATCGCGTTTAGTCGCTGAGCGATCACCATCACGCGATGCGCTGACGAAAGAGGTAATAGATGCAGTTCAAAGCGATTTAACTCGGGATTCAATCACAGCGACGGTAACCGGGCGCAAGAAACATTTCTTTAGCGTGTATCAAAAGATGGTGGTTCGTGGGCGCGATTTCAACGACATTTATGATCTTGTCGGTATTCGGGTTTTAGTAAACGATGTCCGCGATTGCTATGCAGTACTAGGTTCTATCCACGCTAGGTGGTCGCCGGTTCCAGGTCGATTTAAAGATTACATCGCAATGCCTAAGTTCAACCTGTATCAATCTCTGCATACAACGGTGATTGGCCCGAACGGTAAGGCGATTGAAATTCAGATTAGAACTTTTGATATGCATTCGCGCGCAGAATTCGGTATTGCCGCGCACTGGAAGTATAAGCAAGGCAGTGAATCCAATTCTTCATCGCCAGAAATGCTCTGGCTTCGCCAATTACATGAATGGCAGAAAGAGACTGAGGACCCTTCAGAGTTCTTAGAGGCGCTGCGCTTTGATTTAGGAAGCCCTGAAGTCTTCGTCTTCACGCCAAAGGGGAGCGTCATTGCGTTACCAGGTGGATCAACACCGGTTGACTTTGCATACTCGGTTCACACGGATGTTGGCAGTCGCTGCGCAGGTGCAAAGGTAAATGGGCGGCTGGTTCCGCTTGATTCTCGGTTGATAAATGGTGATGTCGTTGAGATCGTCACTAATAAGAGTGAGAATGCGGGCCCTTCGCGTGATTGGCTTAACTTCGTTAAATCACCACGTGCGCGTTCCAAGATCAAGGCCCATTTCAGTAAAGAACGTCGCGAAGAAGCGATCGATGCGGGCCGTGAATCCATTGCGCGACAAATGCGTAAAGCTGGACTTCCATTACAGAAGATATTTGCCGGGCATTCGCTCTTAGAACTCGCCCACGATCTGCGTTATCCAGATATCTCCGCGCTATACAGCGCCGTTGGAGATGGCCACGTTTCAGCGGCATCAATCATCGAAAAACTTGTCCATGCACTTGGTGCCGAAGATTCACATCCCGAGCCAACGATGGAACATATTCCAACGGGCTCTCACGTAGTTCGTCGTTCTAGCAGCGCAATTGAGGTAGAAGGCGTCGGTGATGTTCTAGTAAAACTAGCTCGCTGCTGTACACCCGTACCAGGGGATTCAATTATCGGATTCATAACAAAGGGCAGCGGAATTTCGGTGCACCGAGATGATTGCATCAACGCCGCGGATCTTAAGCAAAATCAAGGTGAGCGAATGGCGAAGGTGCGCTGGCTAGATGGTGCCGGCAGTGTCTTCTTGGTAAATATCCAAGTTGAAGCGCTAGATCGCCCGCGACTATTGGCAGATGTAACTCGAACTCTTTCCGAGCAACAGGTAAATATCCTCAGCGCAGCGGTTAATACGTCAAAAGATCGAACAGCTATCTCAAAATTCACTTTTGAAATGGCAGATGCCACACATTTAGATTCTGTATTAGCGGCCGTCCGCGCCGTTGAAGGCGTCTACGACGTTTATCGCAATTAGTTAAATTCAGCGAGTGATTTTTCAGCTTCGGCAAGCCAAACTTTTCGAGCTTGCGCGGAGTCAAGTGCTTCCTTCGCCTTCTTAGCATTTCCTGCTGCCTCAGACTTGGCAGCGATCTTTTCGTAATTTGCGATCGAATCAGCGAGTTGCTTGACCACATCGGCAGCGCGAGCCTTAGCTGCGGGATCGGTTTTACGCCAGATCTCTGCTTCGGCGCTCTTGATCGCCTCTTCTACTTTCGCAACCCGCGCATCGAGTGCGGCGCGCTTATCGCGGTGAGTGATTCCGATCTTGGTCCAAGCGTTGAAGAGTTCACGGAAGGCCGCCTTGGCCTGTTTTACATCAGTGAAAGGAACTAGCGCTTCGAATTGCACGATCAACTCTTCACGCTTTGCTAGGTTGGCACTCATAGAAACTTCTCGCTTCTCCAAGTCAGCGTTCTTGGCGGTGAAGAATTGATCCTGAGCGCCCTTGAACTTTGCCCACAACTTTGCATCATCACTTGGTTTCCCGCGACCGGCAGCCTTCCATAGATCCATAAGTGTTTTAAATTTACGAGCAGTAGTAACCCACTCTGTTGAAGTTGCTAACGCTGTTGCTTCAGCAACGAGCGCCTTTTTGGCTTCTGAAACCTTTGATGTCGTCTCTTCCAGCGCTGCAAAGTGGGTACGGCGGCGCTTATCAAATTTATTTCGACAGGCTGAAAAACGCTTCCACAAATCCGCATCAGATTTCTTATCTAAACGTGGCGCAGATTTCCATTCTTCCAATAGCGTCTTGAGACGATCTCCTGTGACTTTCCAGTTCTCGGATAGAGCTAATGACTCTGCTTCAGCAACTATCTTCTCTTTCTCAATCAATACTTGTTCTCGACGAGCAGCCTTGTCAGCGGCTTCAGCTGCCTTCTTCGCTTCGTAAGCTTCGCGATGGCCTTCAATCAGAGGTTCGATTTGTTCTACGGACATCGACAGGGCAGCGAGGTCACCCACACCATTTAACTCAGAGACTTGTTGACGCAATTTCTTAACAGCATCGTATGCATCAGATGGCACCATCGCACCGCTTGTAACGCGAGCTGCCGTAAGTGCCACTTCAGATGCTAAAGCTTCAAATTTACGAACAAAATATTGCAGCGCTTCCTCGGCGGTTTTGCCGGGATAAGAACCGACTGCTTTTTCTCCTTGCGGAGTAATTACATAGACCGTTCCATCTTCGCCTACACGACCGAATTTTGAAGGATCACCGATTAAGGCACTTGCTGCGCTTAAGATTGTTGGTGCAATCGGTGCAATGTTGATTGATCCTGGAGTTACATTCTCGGTCATGGTTATCCCTTTCAGCGCGTCGGCTCGGTTAAGCCTTCGTTGTTTGAGTGTGTACGGCGGTTATTGCAGGGATAAAAGGTACCCTGTCTTACTGCGCAGTGAAAGTTCGCGCTTAAATATAGGGTTACTGGAGGGGTTATTTATGTTTGTCACCTCCTACCCAGCTCCGATGTATGCCACAAATTGCTGGATCATCGCATCTGCCCCTGGGCAAGAGTGCATCATCATCGATCCAGGTATGCCAGATATATCCCATGAAATAACTGGCATCGTCGCCGAATATCACCTGAAACCAGTGGCTACCTTAATAACGCATGGACATCTCGATCACACGTTTTCGGTAAAACCTTTGGCTGATGGTTATGGGATTCCAAGTTATATACATGCCGAAGATCGCCAATATTTATTAAAGCCACAAGGTGCATATGGCCCGGAATTCATCGCAACATTAGATGCAATGACTTTCGAAGAACCGCTTGATATGAGAAATTTAAAACATGGTGAGCTCATTGAAATTCTCGATATGAAGATCACTTCAATCCATTCGCCTGGCCATACCAAAGGCAGCACGATGTTCTCCATAAATGAGGAACTCTTAATTTCGGGGGATGTCCTTTTTGCGGGCGCGATTGGCAGAACAGATCTACCTTCAGGATCGCACGATGCCATGATCAAAACCTTAAAGACCCGAGTTCTCCCGCTTAGCGATGATCTACGAGTACTTCCAGGGCATGGACCTGAGACCACAATTAAATTCGAGCGAAAAAATAACCCATATCTGAAAGAATTACGGGTATGAAGTTCGAGAAGATTCAAGCTCCAAAAGGGGTTAGCGAATACGCGCCTCCACTTTCGGCTGCCTTTGAGTGGGTTCGAGAATCTTTAATCGCTCCAGCGAAATTGGCGGGTTATCAGTTAATGGAACTGCCGGTATTTGAAGATACCGCTCTTTTTTCACGCGGAGTTGGTGAATCTACCGATGTTGTGTCAAAAGAGATGTACACCTTCGAAGATCGTGGCGGTCGTTCAATCACTTTAAGACCAGAGGGCACCGCAGGTGTTATGCGAGCGGTAATTGAAAAAGGATTAGATCGCGGACAATTGCCGGTAAAGGTTTGGTACTCGGGTCAATTCTTCCGAGCAGAACGTCCGCAAGCCGGTCGCTATCGACAGTTCTATCAAGTTGGTATTGAAGCCATTGGCGTGGATGATCCAGCCGTTGACGCAGAGGTGATCGCAATTGCAGATGCTGGATTTAAAGCTATCGGGCTACGTAACTATCGCTTGGAAATCACATCGCTAGGAGATGCGCAATCGCGCGCAGCACATCGTGTTGATTTACTTAAATTTATTGCCAAGCTTGATCTCGATGAGGCAACCAGCGCACGGGCCGCGATAAATCCATTACGTTTATTTGACGATAAACGTCCGGAGATGAAAGAGGCGATGCAGGGCGCACCTTTACTACTTGATTACCTGTCGCCAGAATCTTTAGCCAATTTCACTCAATTAAAGAAGTATTTAGATCAGATGGGTATTGCCTACGAAGTTAATCCCCGAATGGTACGTGGCTTGGATTATTACACCGGTACAACATTTGAATTTATTCATGCAGATCTTGGTGCCCAGTCAGGAATTGGTGGGGGAGGCCGCTATGACGGTCTGATGGAAATTCTCGGCGGACAATCACTTTCTGGAATTGGTTTTGGTTTAGGTGTTGATCGTGCGTTGCTGGCAGCACAAGCCGAGGGAGTTATAAAAGAGGATCAATTCACATCTGATTTGTTTATCATCCCACTTGGCGATAATCAGAAGTCAGATGCTTTGTTACTAGCGACGCAACTTCGCGCAGCCGGAATTCGGACCGAGATCGCTTTCGGCGATCGCGCCTTAAAAGGGGCGATGAAGGCTGCAGATAAGAGTGGATCTCGCTATGTCGTGATTATTGGTGACTCTGAGGTTGCAGCTGGCATCGTTGAACTCAAACGCATGAGCGATGGCACGACAACTTCGGTTAAGATTAGCGAATTGCAGAAGGCCCTAATCGGGGCTCTCTAAAGTTCGATTTAAGAATTTAAGGCGGGCAAACTCGAGATGTTACGTACCCACGACGCTGGATCTTTACGCGCAACCGATGCGGGTCAAGTTGTTTCACTGGCGGGTTGGGTAGCTCGTCGTCGCGATCATGGTGGCGTTGCCTTTATCGACCTGCGCGATGCCACGGGTTCTGTCCAAGTGGTTATTCGCGATGAAGCTCTAGCTGGTCAGTTACGTGCGGAATGGTGCCTGCAGATCACCGGCGAAGTTGTTCTGCGCCCAGATGGAAATGCCAATTCAGCGCTACCAACTGGTGCAATTGAAATTATGGGTGATGATGTCAAGGTATTGAGTGAATCTGTAGCCCTGCCTTTTCCCGTAGATAGCGGCAACGACTCTGAGATATCAGAGGAAGTTCGCTTGAAGTATCGTTATTTAGATCTACGTCGCGAAAAGCCAGCGGCTAATCTACGATTGCGTTCTAAAGTCACTTCGACTATTCGGCGCGTGATGGAAGATCTGGATTTCCTAGAGATTGAAACACCTTACTTAACTCGTAGCACTCCTGAAGGAGCACGCGATTTCCTCGTTCCAGTTCGCCTGCAACCTGGCAGTTGGTACGCGCTGCCACAGTCACCTCAACTTTTTAAGCAGTTATTGATGGTTGCGGGCATGGAGCGTTATTACCAAATTGCGCGCTGTTTCCGCGATGAAGATTTCCGCGCCGATCGCCAACCTGAATTTACCCAACTCGATATTGAGATGTCTTTTATTGATCAGGCAGATATCTTGGCAGTGGCTGAGAAATTGCTGGTCAAGATTTGGAAAGAGGCGGTCGGTTTTGAAATCAAAACTCCGATTCGCCATATGACTTATGCTGATGCGATGCAGAACTACGGCTCTGATAAACCAGATCTACGCTTTGATCTGCAACTAGTTGAGCAGACTGCATTCTTTGCCAAAACAGAATTTCGCGTATTCCAAGCACCTTATGTGGGTAGCGTTGTTATGCCAGGGGGCGCATCATCTCCACGTCGCGAGTTAGATGCTTGGCAAGATTGGGCAAAGGCGCGCGGAGCCAAAGGCTTGGCATACATTCTTGTCAATGAAGATGGCACTTTAGGCGGTCCGGTTTCAAAAAATATTTCAGAAGTTGAAACTGCGGGAATTGTGCAAGCAGCTGGCGCTAAGCCAGGGGATGCGATCTTCTTCGCAGCTGGCGAACGCAGCGCATCTCTGCAACTACTTGGCGCGGTTCGCTTAGAGATCGGCAAACGTTGCAACCTAATTAATGAGGGTGCTTGGGAATTTCTCTGGGTAGTCGATGCTCCAATGTTTGAGCCAACCGATGACGGGGGATGGACTGCAGTTCACCATCCCTTTACAGGTCCGAAACCAGAATTCGTAAAGAGCTTTGCATCGGATCCTGAAAATGCACTTGCTTATGCCTACGACATAGTTCTTAACGGAACTGAGCTCGGTGGTGGTTCGATTCGTATCCACGATCGCCAAATTCAAAAAGATGTTTTTAGCGTCATTGGTCTTAGCGATGAAGAAGCGACCAGTAAATTTGGCTTCTTACTTGAAGCATTTAACTATGGTCCACCACCACATGGTGGTATCGCCCTTGGATTAGATCGCGTTTGTGCGCTGCTGACCGGTAGCGATTCGATTCGTGAAGTCATTGCATTCCCAAAGACCGCCAGTGGCGGAGATCCGCTAACTGGTGCACCAACGCCTATTACGCCAGCACAGCGTAAAGAGAGCGGCATTGACGGCCTACCGAAAGCCGAAAGCAAGAGTTAAGAGCCTTCTCAGGTAGGCTCTACTTAATAACTTTTCTTAACTGTAACCAGTAATACCTAGCGAGAGGCGCGAAAAATGGTGACCGGCCCAGGAGGAATAGCGACGATAATTGCTGCTTGTTCTCTGCTAGTCATCGCAATCGCGATCTCTTACGCGGTGATTCGGATTGGTCGCTTTATTGACGAGGCGAAGACCTCTCTGAAGACCATGACCGATGAGACAGCTCCGCTAATTCATGAATCAACCAGGACTGTTGAGTTGATAAATAGTCCACTGGAAAGTTTTGCTCGTATTACCAAGAATGTAGAAGATGTAACAAGCAAAGTTGCCGATGCAACTACTGGATTTATGGATAAGAGCGGACCTGCGGTAAAGGTGGCAGGGGCACTTATAAGCGCTGCAAATATGAAGAAGGCGCGCTCCAAAAAGAAGAAGAAGGCTGAGTGAACCCAGAAAGTGGAATCCGCCGAGATCCGTTCGCGCTGGCTGCGCTTCTTTGAAAGTGATAACCGCGAAGGTTTAACACACACTGTTGTGCCATCGGCATCGCTAATTGCTGATGACCCAAACCTGCTTCTAGTTAATGCGGGAATGGTTCCCTTCAAGCCATATTTCTTGGGCGAAGTTACTCCACCATTTAAGCGCGCGACATCTGTTCAAAAATGTGTTCGCACCTTGGATATCGATGAAGTTGGAAAGACAACTCGTCATGCCTCTTTCTTCCAAATGTGTGGAAACTTTTCATTTGGCGATTACTTCAAAGAAGGAGCGATCGCATTGGCTTGGGATTTGTTGACCCGTCCTATCTCAGACGGCGGTTATGGATTTCCCGAAGATAAACTGTGGGTTACCGTTTATTTGACCGATGATGAAGCTGCAGATATTTGGCACAAAAAGATCGGGATCCCAAAGGAGCGAATTCAGCGCCGCGATATGGCCGATAACTTCTGGTCGATGGGAGTTCCAGGGCCATGCGGGCCATGTTCAGAAATCTACTTCGACCGCGGCCCCGCGTATGGAATAGATGGCGGTCCGATTGCAGATGAAAATCGCTATCTGGAAATTTGGAACTTAGTCTTTATGCAGAACGAGCGCGGTGCAGGTGGCGGTAAGAATGGGTATCCAATTCTTGGAGAGTTACCAGCCAAGAGCATCGATACTGGTTTGGGTCTTGAGCGAACTGCGGCGTTATTACAAGGTGTAGAAAATATTTACGAGATCGATACGACGATGCAGATTTTAAGCCGTGCCATGGATCTAACCGGCGTTAAGTACGGCGCCAATGAGAAATCAGATATTGCCTTACGTGTAATTGCCGATCACGCACGAACATCAGCAATGTTGATTGGCGATGGTGTTACCCCGGGCAATGAAGGCCGCGGTTACGTTCTACGACGCATGATGCGCCGCACCATCAGAAATATGCGCCTGCTCGGCACCAATGATCCGATTATGTCGGAGTTAACGGTGGCTGCAATTGGTGCCATGGGTCCGCAATATCCAGAGTTAATTAGCGATTCCAAACGCATCCTTGCCGTATCGGTGGCTGAGGAAGAATCTTTCCTGCAAACGTTAAAGAGTGGCACGCAAATCTTCGATCTTGCTTCAACGCAACTTAAGAGAGAGAAGAAGAAGATTTTGCCGGGGGATGAAGTATTTAAACTTCACGATACTTATGGCTTTCCCTTTGACCTCACCTTGGAAATGGCGCGTGAAGAGGGTCTAGAAGTAGATGAAGCTGGCTTTACTCGTCTAATGAAGGAACAACGCGACCGCGCAAAAGCTGATGCTAAGGCGAAGAAGAGCGGCCATACCGATTTAAGTGAGTACAAGAAGATTGCTGATGCTAAGGGCGCTAGCGAATTTATTGGCTATAGCCACATCAGATCTGAAGCTAAGGTGAATGGAATCCTGGTCGACGGGATTAGCGTTAAAAGCGCCAGTGCGGGGGTCGATGTAGAAATCGTCCTAGATCGCACACCTTTCTATGCTGAAGGCGGCGGACAGTTAGCAGATGGCGGAAAGATCACTTTAGCTAACGGTGCGATCGTGGAAATTGATGATGTGCAAGCACCAGTAAAGGGTTTATCCGTGCATCGTGGTCGTGTACTTTCTGGTGAACTATCTCTCGGTGATGATGGTTTAGCTGAAATTGATAATGAGAGACGTAACGCGATTTCTCGTGCACATACTGCAACTCATATGGTTCATAAGGCTTTCCGCGAATTACTTGGTGAGACAGCCACCCAAGCAGGTTCAGAGAATTCGCCGGGTCGCTTCCGCTTTGACTTTCCCTCAACCGGCGCCGTCCCAGAAAGTGTCTTAAGCGATGTTGAATCACGTGTTAACACCTTGTTGCTCGATGATTTGGAAGTTAGCGCAGAAGTTATGACACAAGATGCCGCGAAGAAGATCGGTGCGATGGCGCTCTTTGGTGAGAAATATGGCGATCAAGTGCGAGTGGTCAGCGTTGGAGATTGGGCGCGGGAGCTCTGTGGAGGTACTCACGTTGCTAGGTCTGGCCAACTTGGCGTTGTAAAACTGCTTAGCGAGTCTTCTATCGGCGCAGGCGTGCGTCGCGTGGAAGCTCTTGTTGGGGTAGATGCCTATCGCTTCTTAGCGCGTGAACATATCTTGTTAAATTCTCTGACCAACCTGATCAAAGGCTCTCGCGCTGAAGAGTTACCTGAGAAAATCTCAGATCTTCTAGGAAAGATGAAAGAGATCGAGAAAGAGCTAGCTGCGGTTCGTTCCGCGGCTGCGATGTCGGATCTCTCATCGGTTGCGGCTAAAGCCCAGGATGTAAATGGCACGACGATGATAGCGACGCAGATCGGTGATGGAATCGGGGCCGAAGATCTTCGTAAGATTGCTTTAGATCTTCGTGCACGCAGCGCGGATTCGGTTGTGGTTCTAGTCAGCGTTGTTGAAGGTAAGCCTGTATTGGTAGCCGCAGTAAGCGATGCTGCGCGGGCGAAAGGTATTAAGGCCGGCGCGCTGGTAAAGATTGGCTCCACAATTCTCGGTGGTGGCGGAGGCGGTAAAGATGACTTCGCTCAGGGCGGCGGAACGTCTATCGCTGATGTTGCAGCCGCGTTGGCTGCAATCACCAAAGCGCTGTCAGGTAATTGATGGCGCGTATCGGCCGTCGAATCGCTTTCGACTATGGCGATGTGCGTATCGGTGTCGCCATTTGCGATCCAGATGGAATTCTAGCTACGCCTATTGCAACCTTGCAGAGCAAGGCTCCATCGCTCAAGTCAGATATTGCCAAGTTGCTCGAAGAGTACGAGCCCGTCAAGGCCTATGTCGGAAATCCCAAATTGTTAGATGGATCCGATGGCACTGCCGTTGCTAAAGTTTCAGCATTCACCGAATTTTTAACATCCAATTTTGATCTGCCAATCACGATGGTAGATGAACGTCTTTCTACCGTTACCGCTGCCAAAAGACTTCGCGAGTCAGGTATTGATGCTAAAGGCGCAAAAGGGTTGATCGATGCTGCTGCAGCAGTTGCGATTCTGGAGCAAGGCCTGGCTAATGAAGTTCGCTAACTCAGCCCAAATTCGAGTTTTCGCAGCGCTGGCAGTCGTTGCAATTTTTACAGCTGGATTACATGAGATACGTAAAGGCGGTGGAGCAGCAGCCGATTTTCCTTGCACGACCAGCAGTTCGCAAGAGATTGCAATCGCTATTGCAGAAGGTGCAACTGGAACTGAGATCGCACAAGAGTTATTTCAAAAGGGAGTAGTTAAATCCAGCGTCGCATTCTTTCGCGTTGCGGTAGGCGATAAACGCTCCCAGAGGATTGCGCCTGGAACTCACCGCATTCAATTGGGAATTTGTGCACAGGATGCACTTGAGCAACTTTTAGATCCAAAACGTATCTCCGGTTTAATTGATATTTTCGAAGGTGCTTGGAATAGTGAAGTTTTCGCGCAGATGGAGGCAGCTGGTTTTGCCAGCAAGGATATTTCCGCAGGGATAAAAGCGGTCAAGTTACCTACGGGTTATAAGACTTTAGAAGGTCTCCTATTTCCTGCGCAATATTCTTTCGCTAATGGCACATCAGCGCAGAGCGCCATTAACGCAATGGTTGAGCGCGGAGTTTCCGAGATATCAAAGTCCGGAGTTTCTGCAGGAAGTGGAAAGTATCTACCCCAACAGTTGTTAACAATTGCCTCGATCATTCAGGCCGAGGCCGATCTTAAGGACTTCACTAAGGTCTCGCGAGTAATTCGGAACCGCCTTGAAAAAAGTATGCCACTACAGATGGATTCAACGGTCCATTACGTTAAGAAAGTTCGTGGGAAGATCTTTTTAAGTACCGCATCGACCCTCTTAAAATCTGATTACAACACCTATCGCAAATATGGACTTCCTCCAGGGCCTATAGGCAATCCAGGAGCGGCAGCGCTGCTTGCATCGGTAAACCCTGCACCTGGTGACTGGATCTACTTTATAACTGTGGCCCCGGGCGACACACGCTTTACTTCAAGTAACGATCAATTCAATCTATGGAAGGCTGAGTACAAGAAGAATTTGCGAGCCGGAGCCTTTAGGAGCGCCAAGTGAGCACACAACATTTACGTGGGGCGGTACTCGGTTCTCCGATTGCCCATTCACTGTCTCCGTTATTGCACCAGACTGCTTTTAAAGCCCTAGGTATTAGCGGTGAGTATGCAGCCATCGAAGTTAAAGGCGGAGGGCTGCAAAAATTCCTGGAAGATCGCGGAGATGAATTCGATTACCTATCTTTAACGATGCCGCTAAAAGAGGAAGTCTTAGAATTGCAGTCCAGTAATAAAGTTGATGTCAAAGTTGATGAATTAGGAAGACGAATTCAATCTATCAACACCTTGGTCAAGACTGGTGATGGCTGGAGCGCTACAAGTACTGATGGATCAGGGTTCGTAAAATCTTTAGCCAACGCCGGCTATGACCACTTTGAAAGAGTTTTGGTATTAGGTGCTGGCGGTACTGCGCGCGCAGTGGCAGGCGCGTTAGACGATATCGCTACTTCGGTAGATGTTATGCGCCGCAGTGTTCGCCGTAGCGCGGCTATAGCTGCTTGCTTCCGAAATATTGAATGTGAATTTTTAGATTGGGACGATTCGACAGATCTAAGTGTCTATGACTTGGTAGTTAATACAACCCCATCGGGAGCCGCAGATTTGGTGGCCGATAACCTTTCGCGCAATATCAAAGGTCTCCTATTCGATGTTCTCTATAAACCTTGGCCAACGCTGCTGGCCAGACGTTGGAGTGATTCGGGCGGTAAGACGATTAGCGGCCTTGAGTTATTGCTCTACCAAGGCATAGATCAACTCAGTCTAGTGACCGACTTTGCCGGCAAAGCTATCGATAAAGATCTTCGCCTGGCCTTGGCTAACGCGACCAATTAATCCACAGTCCGAATTATCTAAAGGTTTTCTTGATTAACATTTTCCGGTGTTAATCGCGCTAATAGCTTTCTCTTCGTATCAATCTTATAAAGATCTGCGCACTCACCGGATATCTAATAAATCCTTGCTCCTCGGTCTCTTGGGATTTGCAGCGCTTTCTTGCATCCAGGTTTCGAGCATCTACCCCAAGAGTCTTTTGGTAAGCCTAATGGTTGCGCCCATTCTTCTTAAAGTTAAGTTGGGGGCAGGCGATTTGAAATTACTCTTTCTCCTTTCAACTTTCTTTCTGCCATCCACCCTGTTGGTGCTACTTAAATTCTTAACAGCTCTATCGGTAATATCGACGATATTGATATAGATCCACGTATTAGCTGGCAGGTCGTTGCGCTCTGCTATCGCTTTTGCCCCAGCAATCTGCGGCGCGGTAATTTGGTGCGCAAGGTAGCGAGTTTTTCTGCCACAATATGCCAATGCGTTGGCTAACTGCAGGTGAATCTCATGGACCAGCGCTCTCGGCAATTATCGAGGGCATCCCAGCAAGCGTTGAGTTAACCTCAAAAGATATCGATTATCACCTAGCCCGCCGCCGTCTTGGTTTTGGTCGCGGGGCGCGACAGAACTTCGAAGCAGATAAAATTTCAATTCTCGGAGGAATCCGTTTAGGCCTGACCCAAGGTGGCCCAATTTCAATTCAAGTTGGAAACTCAGAATGGCCAAAGTGGGAGAAGGTCATGTCGGCTGATCCAGTTCCTTTAGATGAAATTAAAGAGTTAGCGCGCAATGCACCGCTATCTCGTCCACGTCCGGGACATGCAGATTTGGTTGGAATGCAGAAATATGATTTAGATGATGCGCGTCCAATCTTGGAACGTGCCAGCGCGCGTGAAACGGCAGCGCGAGTTGCACTTGGCGCAGTCGCCCGAGCATTCTTACAACAAAGCGTGGGTATAACTATTTTGAGCCATGTGGTTTCAATCGGCCAGGCGCGAATTCCAGAAGGAACGGCGTTACCAAAAACTGGCGATATGGAGCGCATTGATGCAGATCCAGTTCGTTGTGCAGATCCAGCCACCAGTTTATTGATGATCGCTGAAATTGAAGCAGCGCATACAGACGGTGACACCCTAGGTGGAGTCTGCGAAGTTTTGGCATACAACTTGCCACCAGGACTTGGTTCTCACGTGCATTGGGATCGTCGCCTCGATGCACGCTTAGCTGGCGCGATGATGGGTATTCAAGCAATTAAGGGAGTAGAAATCGGTGACGGTTTCCGAACAGCAACTCGTCGCGGATCAGTTGCACATGATGAGATTGAACGCGGTAGCGATGGGTTGATAACTCGTCGCACAGATCGCGCTGGTGGCACCGAAGGTGGAATGTCTAACGGTGAGATATTGCGCGTAAGCGTTGCTATGAAGCCGATCTCAACTGTTCCAAAAGCGCTAGATACGATCGATGTAAAGACCGGTGAAGCAGCTAAAGCAATCAATCAGCGATCCGATGTTTGTGCCGTACCAGCAGCGGGCGTTGTCGCAGAAGCTATGGCCGCACTAGTTCTGGCGGAAGCTGTCCTTGAGAAATTTGGTGGCGATAGCGTCACTGAAACGCGACGTAATTACGAGTCATATCTCGCAAATCTTCTATTCAAGTAGGCGATATGTCTAAATCAATTATTCTGATTGGCCCACCGGGATCAGGTAAATCTACGATTGGTAAAGCGCTAGCCCGAAAGTTGCAGAAAACTTTTATCGATACCGATGATGTAATTGAGTTGCGAACCGGTACTTCAATTTCTCAGATTTTTGTTGATCAAGGCGAGCCCTGGTTTCGCGATCTTGAACAGACTGTTTTACGCGAGGAGCTAAGTAAATTAGATGGCGTCCTCTCACTTGGCGGAGGTGCACCGCTTTCGCAAGATGCCCAAAATCTTCTGCAATCCGTTGATGCTGCCATTATCTTTTTAAGTGTCTCGTTAGCAACGGCTGCACCTCGAGTTGGTTTCAATCGAGATAGACCATTGCTATTAAATAACCCGAGAGCTGCATGGCAAGAGTTGATGGATAAGCGCCGCCCAATATATGAGGCGCTAGCGGACCATATTGTGGTTGTTGATGAGCGCGCTCCGAAGGATATTATCGATGAGATTGTTACTCTGACACAGTGAGTACCGTGAAAGTCTCTGCCGAGCGCGCCTACGAAGTTTTAATCGGCGTTGCATGGAAGGTTGAATTAGTACAGGTTTTAAAGGGGCGAACTCGCGCTGCCATAATTATCTCCGAATCTATGCAATCACGATTGGGGGATTTGGAAAGTAGCGATACCGAGATTTTTACTTTCACAATTGCCGATGGTGAAGCGGGCAAATCTAGTACAACTCTTCTGCAGGTATGGAATTGGTTAGGCGCAGCGGGCTTTACTCGGAACGATTTAATCGTCGCTATCGGGGGAGGAGCAACTACCGACTTTGGTGGTTATGCGGCAGCTTCTTGGTTACGCGGGATTGATTGGGTTGCTATTCCAACCACGGTAGCCGGCATGGTTGATGCAGCTATCGGTGGAAAGACTGCCATCAATAGTGATTACGGCAAGAATTTAATTGGCGCTTTCCATAGCCCAACCGCAGTTATTATCGATTTCGAATGGTTAGATACGTTATCTGATCGCGATTTTGCTGCCGGTCTAGCTGAAGTTGTTAAGGCAGGATTTATCGCAGATGGTGAGATCCTTGATCTCATACGCGGCAGAAACTTAGCGAGTCTGCGCCAAGATAGGAAAGTGATAGAAGAGCTCATTACTCGCGCAGTTGCCGTAAAGGCTGCAGTTGTTGGTGAAGATTTTAAGGAGACTTTCGCACGCGAAGCGCTGAATTACGGTCACACCTTGGGGCACGCTATTGAACTAGAAAGTAAGTTCTTGCTACGTCACGGTGAGTGTGTCGCAATAGGGATGGCGTTTATGGCCCAATTGCAATTATCGCTTGGTCTGATCTCTAGTGAATTAGCGCAAGATCATCTCGATATTCTCAAATCTCTAGATCTTCCGACTTCCTACAAACGTCAATCTTGGCCGACATTGCTCGCCAATATGTCCCTTGATAAAAAAGCGCGCGGCAAATCGCTTCGGTTCGTTACCATTACCGGTATTGGAAAGACAGATCGTCTGGAGAATCCAGATGAGAAGATTCTATTGGAAGCATATGAGAAGGTGAGTTCATGAAGGTTTTAGTAATCAATGGACCAAATTTGGCTCGCTTAGATATCCGTGATTCTGCAATTTATGGCGATATGACTTACCCACAACTTATTTCACATATAGAGAGCGCGGCAGTGACACATGGTTTCACCGCTGATGTACGCCAAAGCGATGACGAATCAACGATTATTGGATGGTTGCATGAAGCCGCGGTTACCAATACGCCGGTAATAATTAACCCGGCTGCCTTCACCCATTATTCATATGCAATTCGAGATGCGGCAGAGTTAGTTAAGGCACCGCTAATTGAAGTTCATCTATCTAACCCACTGGCGCGTGAGGAGTTCCGTCACACTTCAGTGATATCTGGAGTTGCTAATGGAACTATCGGTGGTTTTGGTCCCAATTCCTATGAATTAGCGCTGATCGCCCTAAAGGCGTTAACTTCATAAATCATCAGGTAAACTGTGGCTATAGTCTTCGAAAATCGAAGACCAACCTCGCTGGATGAATACTTCAAGCGCGATCGGTTGATGAATTGCGCCAAATGCGCGAACTGGAGTCATCGTGGCAACAACCAATGATCTTAAAAATGGCATGACCTTAGATATCGAAGGTCAACTATGGACCGTTGTTGAATTTCAGCATGTGAAGCCAGGAAAAGGTCCTGCCTTCGTTCGCACAAAGCTTAAACAAGTTCTCACTGGAAAAGTGGTTGATAAGACTTTTAACGCCGGCGTAAAGATCGAAGTTGCGATTCTAGAAAAGCGCGAGATGAACTTCCTTTACAAGGAAGGTGGAGATTTCGTCTTTATGGATAATAAGACTTTTGATCAGATGAATATCAGCGCAGCAACTGTTGGCGATGCATCGCAATATATGTTGGAGAACACGGAAGCGATCGTTGCGATCCACGAGAATAATCCACTCTATATTGAGCTTCCAGCCTCAGTAGTTCTTACAGTTACATATACCGAGCCAGGGCTGCAGGGAGATCGCTCCTCAGGTGGAACAAAACCGGCAACCGTTGAAACTGGAATTCAGATTCAAGTTCCGCTCTTTATCAAGCAAGATGAGAAAGTGCTTGTAGATACCCGCGATGGCTCTTACCAGGGTCGCGCTAACTAGTGTCAGCTAGAAGCAAGGCTCGTAAACAGAGCCTTGATCTACTTTACGAAGGCGATATCCGTGGCCAAGCGCCTGCGGATTTATTAGCTCTTCGTGAGGTGGTTGAAGAAGGTCCTGATGCAAGGCCTATTCGTGAGTACACGAAGGAGTTGATTGGTGGAATCGGTGAAAATCGCCGCAAGATTGATGAATTGATTTCAACCTATGCACAAGGCTGGGATATGGACCGTCTGCCAGCCGTTGATCGCAATATTTTGCGTCTTGGAATCTATGAAATCCTCTGGTGTAAAGATCTCGCCGATGCAGTGGCTATCGATGAGGCCCTAAATCTTGCCAAAGAGTTATCGACCGATGAATCGGCAACTTATATACATGGGGTTTTAGGGCGTATCGCATCGATTAAAGATAGTTTAGCGATTTAACTTAAAGTTATCTTCCATTCTTTTAACCATTGAGTTAAAAAATCTCGCTTCATCGCCAGTAACAGAGTCAGGGTATCCAAATCGTTATTACGGAGAGTCAGAATTTCACCATTCCAATCACCTCTGCGTTGGGCAATTGCAATCAAGAAATTATGAAGGCTCCGGAATTCATTCTCGCTCTGCTTCGCCGCTAAGAGCGAGCTCTGACGCAGATCAAATCTTTTGACTTCTTGCGAATTTGCGATTTGCTCATCTGGTTTGGTGATAAGTTCTGCGATCGGAATAGCAAATAGATTTGCTAGTTCTAGGCAACGAGCAAGTGAGATCGCTCGAGTTCCACGTTCATAGGAACCCATCACGACCGACTTTATTGAACCGTGCGACTTGGTTTCGATATCGTGCAAAGTCCATCCCCGCGATTTCCTAAGGGTGCGAAGACGTCGCGCTACTGATTCCGGGGTGGGTTGGGTAAAAGGTGCGAAGGTCTCCATCTTCTCTCTCATGGCGCATAGGTTAGAGATAGGTCTAACGCGCCCATTTTTCTCATCCACAGGGCTGGCTTTTTTCGGTGTATCATTTGCCAACATCCTTTAACGACCCGTCCTGCGAGGCGGGGAAGGAGATTTAAATGAGCCTTGTCCTGCCTGCGCCAGATTTAACACGCGCACTAACTCGTATTTCGCACGAGATCCTAGAACGTAACGCCGGTTCCTCGAATATCACCTTGTTAGGCATCCCGACCAGAGGTACGCACCTAGCTAACCGCATCGCCGAGGTCATCACCAAGATTGAAAGCCTTCCCGTTCAAGTAGGCACCTTAGATATCACTTTGCATCGCGATGATTTGCGGATGCGTCCACCTCGCGCGCTAATGCCTACGGTAATTCCGTCACTCGGCGTTGAAGGCCGCGATGTCATCTTGGTCGATGACGTTCTCTTTTCGGGAAGAACGATTCGCGCAGCCCTTGATGCGCTAGGTGAGATCGGTCGCCCGAAGACAGTTCAATTAGCGATCTTGGTGGATCGAGGTCATAGAGAGCTGCCGATCCGAGCCGATTACGTTGGGAAGAATATTCCTACTTCTCGCGAACAGAGCGTTGTTGTTCATCTCACCGAGTTAGATGGCGTAGATGAAGTAGTTGTTGAAGGTGGCCCTGAATGAAACATCTACTTTCAATCAACGATCTATCCAAGGTGGATGCGATCTCAATCTTAGATACCGCACAAGAATTGGCGCGGGTCAGCGACGGTCCGATGAAGAAGTTGCCCACTCTGCGCGGTCGCACGATCGTTAATCTCTTCGCCGAAGATTCAACGCGCACCCGTATCTCATTTGAAGCAGCTGCTAAGCGTCTATCAGCAGATGTAATCAACTTCTCAGCTAAGGGATCGAGTATCAGTAAAGGCGAATCCTTAAAAGATACTGCGCAGACATTGCAAGCGATGGGCGCTGATGCAGTGATTATTCGCCACGGGGCATCAGGTGCCGCGCAACGATTAGCGGACTCGCAATGGATGTCGGGCTCTGTAATTAACGCCGGTGATGGAACGCACGAGCACCCTAGCCAAGCTCTTCTGGATGCCTTCACTATCCGTAAGCATCTATCTAAAGGGGCAAGTGATCTCGCAGGATTACGGATTGCGATAGTCGGAGATGTGCTTCATTCGCGCGTTGCTCGCTCAAATGTTCTCCTCCTGTCAAAATTGGGTGCCCAGGTAGTTTTGGTCGCGCCACCAACCTTGCTTCCAGTTGGAATCGAAAGCTGGCCCTGTGAAATATCTTATGATTTAGATGCTGTCATAAATAGCGTTGATGCAATCATGATGTTGCGAATTCAGATGGAACGTATGAGCGAATTATTCTTTCCTAATGCGCGTGAATACTCCCGATACTTTGGGCTAAATATTGATCGTATGAAGGCGTTGAAGCCCGCTGCAATCGTTATGCACCCGGGCCCAATGAATCGCGGCTTGGAGATTACGGCAGATGCGGCAGATGGCGCGCGCTCTGTGATTGTCGAACAGGTGGCAAATGGTGTCAGTATCCGAATGGCGATTCTATATTTACTGCTGGCGGGCAGCCAAGAGATCGGAGGGCGCTATGACAACAGTTAACTATTTACTTAAAGGGCTAACTCTTCCTGATGGTAGTGCTAGCGATATTGAAATTCGTAGCGGCAAGATTTCTGGATTAGGAAAAAACCTGGCAAAGAGTGAAGGTGCTACAGAGATCGATCTGCAAGGCTGTGTAGTGCTACCTGGTTTAGTGGATCTGCACACCCACTTGCGCGAACCAGGCAGAGAAGATGCGGAAACAGTTCTGTCCGGAACAATGGCGGCAGCCAAAGGTGGTTATGTTGCGGTATCTGCAATGGCAAATACGTCACCAGTTGCTGATACTGCAGGAGTTGTCGAACAAGTTTACGCGCTAGGACAGAGCGCTGGTTTTGCCGATGTCTTTCCAATCGGTGCTGTGACCGAAGGTTTAAAGGGAGAGAGCCTTGCAGAAATCGGAGCGATGGCCGATTCACGCGCGCGAGTGCGAATCTTTAGCGATGATGGAAATTGTGTATTTGATCCACTGGTGATGCGTCGCGCCTTGGAATATGTAAAGAAATTTGATGGCGTTATCGCCCAACATGCCCAGGATCCACGTTTAACTATCGGGGCGCAGATGAATGAGGGAGAAATATCTTCGCGCTTAGGCCTAAAGGGCTGGCCGGCTGTTGCCGAAGAAGCGATCATTGCACGCGATGTTCTAATTGCCGATCACGTTAAATCTCGTTTACATATCTGCCATTTAACAACATCAGGCGGAGTAGAAATTATTCGTTGGGCAAAGGCGCGCGGTATTGATGTAACTGCGGAAGTAACGCCCCATCACTTGCTCTTAACTGATGAGCGCGCCCTGAGTTATGATCCAATTTTCAAGGTAAATCCACCGCTACGTACTCAGCGCGACGTTGAGGCGCTGCGGGAAGGTTTAGCCGATGGCACTATAGATATCGTTGCAACCGATCACGCACCTCACCCTGCCGAGGCGAAAGAATGCGAATGGCAGGAGGCGGCCTTTGGCATGCTTGGCCTGGAGAGCGCGCTAGCTATCGTGAATCAGGTTATGGTGGCTACAGGTTTGATGACGTGGGAAGCGGTGGCAGATCGTATGAGCTATGCACCATCACGTATTGGTCGCTACCAAGACCACGGCCAAAAGATCGCAATAGGCAATATTGCTAATTTAACTGTAATAAATCCTACGCAGACCCTGCGCGTAGATCGCGACCTAGTTGCATCACGTAGTCGTAATACTCCCTTCCATGGAATGGAGTTCCAAGGTGTTGTTGCAGCAACGATTTATCGTGGTCACCCAACTTTCCTTAACGGAAAGCTCTCTTCACTGGGGGAGCGATAATGGCTAAAGCGTTTCTAGTCTTAGATGATGGTCGGATCTTTGAGGGTAAGTCTTGGGCTGCTACTGGTCGCACTTTTGGGGAAGCGGTATTTCAAACCGGAATGACTGGATATCAAGAGACTTTGACCGACCCAAGTTATCACCGTCAGGTTGTAGTTATGACCGCACCACACATCGGCAATACAGGAGTAAATACCCCAGATAATGAATCAAAGAAGATCTGGGTGGCTGGTTTCGTTGTTCGCAATCCTTCGACAATCACCAGCAATTGGCGTAGCGAAAAAGATTTAGAAGCTGAGTTAACTGATCAGGCAATAGTTGGCATCCAAGGAATAGATACCCGGGCTCTAACCCGTCACTTACGTGATCGCGGGGCTATGCGAGTGGGAATCTTCTCTGACGTTGAAATCACGCGCGAAGAAATGGTAATTGAAGTACGTAAGACTGAGGCGATGTCAGGTGCGTATTTGAGCGCAGATGTTTCAACGGCGCACCCATACATTGTGCCCGCCATAGGACAGAAGAGATTTACAGTCGCGGCGATTGACCTAGGGATCAAAGGTGCAACTCCGCGTGCACTAGCTGCGAGAGGTGTTGAGGTTCATGTGTTGCCTTTTAATTCAACGCTAGATGAAATTAAGGCGCTCAACCCTGATGGGGTGTTTCTATCCAATGGCCCGGGAGATCCGGCGACGATGACTGATGTTGTTGATTTGGTACGTGAAATTCTTTTGGATGAGATTCCGATCTTCGGTATCTGTTTTGGCCATCAGATATTGGGAAGAGCCCTTGGATTTGAAACTTATAAATTGCAATTCGGGCATCGCGGTATAAATCAACCGGTGCTCGATAAAAGTACTGAAAAGGTTGAGATAACCTCACATAACCATGGATTCGCCGTGAAGGCTCCAGTTGAAGGAACTTTCAACACGGTTTTTGGGCCAGGCGAGGTAACACACCTTTGTCTAAATGATGGGGTTGTCGAAGGATTACAGCTATTTGATCGCGGCGCCTTTAGCGTTCAATATCATCCAGAAGCGGCAGCTGGGCCGCATGATGCTGCTTATCTCTTCGATCGTTTTGTGGAGTTAATGGAAAAGTATCCCCGCAGAGTAGGCGCAATTTAATGCCACGTGATAATTCGATTAAGAGCGTTCTCGTAATTGGCTCGGGCCCAATCGTAATCGGGCAAGCATGCGAATTTGATTACTCGGGTACGCAGGCTTGTCGCGTCCTGCGCGCTGAAGGTATTCGGGTAATTCTAGTCAACTCAAATCCAGCAACGATTATGACTGATCCGGAGTTTGCAGATGCTACTTACATTGAACCGATAACACCCGAATTTATTGAGAAGATCATCGCTAAAGAACGACCTGATGCGGTTTTAGCAACTCTTGGCGGTCAGACAGCTTTAAATGCGGCGATAGGTTTACAAAAAGCGGGAACTTTGAAACGTTACGGAACGAAGTTAATCGGCGCTGATGTCGATGCCATTGAACGTGGAGAAAATCGCGAAATTTTCAAATCTATTGTTGCCAAGATCGGAGGCGAATCAGCGAAATCAATTATCTGCCACACCATGGAAGAGATAATTGCTGGCGCTGCGATCTTAAATTATCCGGTTGTTGTTCGCCCATCTTTTACAATGGGTGGACTTGGTTCAGGTATCGCCTTCGATGAAGAAAATTTACGTCAGATCGCGGGAGCTGGATTGCGCCATAGCCCAACATCTGAAGTTCTTCTCGAAGAATCAATTTTGGGTTGGAAAGAGTATGAACTTGAAGTTATGCGGGATGCCTCGGATAACGTGGTGATTGTTTGTAGCATCGAGAATATTGATCCGATGGGCGTTCACACGGGGGATTCAATCACGGTTGCACCAGCGCTAACGCTCACAGATGTCGAGTTCCAGAAGTTACGTGATCTTTCGATCGAAATTATCCGCGAAGTTGGCGTCGCCACTGGCGGTTGTAATATCCAATTTGCCGTCAACCCTGATACTGGGCGAATTATCGTGATTGAAATGAATCCACGGGTATCTCGTTCCAGCGCTTTAGCTTCGAAAGCTACCGGCTTTCCAATTGCGAAGATTGCCACTAAATTGGCGATCGGCTACACCTTAGATGAGATTAAGAACGATATAACGCAGGTTACGCCCGCATCTTTTGAACCGACGCTCGATTACATTGTCGTCAAGGCGCCTCGTTTTGCTTTTGAAAAATTCGCTGACGCTGACCCACGATTAACAACAACAATGAAGAGCGTCGGAGAAGCAATGGCGATTGGCCGCTCCTTCCCGGAAGCCTTGATGAAAGCCCTACGCTCACTCGAGCGCAAAGAAGCAATTTTTCAATTTCCAGCTGACACCTCGGGTATTGATGAAGCCGCGCTGCTCCAATCCATGAGGATTCCAACTGAATACCGCTTGCAGCAAGTGCAACAGGCGATGTGGGCCGGCGCCAATGTAGATGAGATATTTTCGGCAACCAAGATAGATCGCTGGTTTTTACATCAACTAGAACTTATCAATGAGCGCGCCCGCGAATTGGCCTTACCAGGTGACTTGTCGGCAGAGGTGCTGCGTTCGGCAAAGGAGATGGAGTTTTCAGACTCTCAGATAGCTGCTCTTCGTGGCATGAGCGAGGAAGATGTCCGAAAGGCGCGACATCACTTAAATGTAAGACCAGTTTATAAGACAGTTGATACTTGTGCGGCGGAGTTTGAAGCCTTTACTCCCTATTATTATTCAAGTTACGAAGAAGAGACCGAAGTAAGGCCGCGTACAAAACCAGCGGTTATTATTTTAGGAAGTGGTCCAAACCGCATCGGTCAGGGAATTGAATTTGATTATTCTTGCGTTCACGCATCTTTTACTTTGCGAGAAGCGGGATACGAAACCATCATGATCAATTGCAATCCCGAAACGGTTTCTACCGATTATGACACTTCAGATCGACTCTATTTTGAACCACTAACTCTGGAAGATGTCTTAGAAGTGATCCATGCTGAAACTCAGGCCGGACCTGTTCTTGGTGTTATCACTCAACTGGGCGGTCAAACGCCGCTAGGACTTGCAGCCGACTTAAAGGCCGCAGGTGTAACGATTCTTGGTACAACACCGGAAGCGATTAATCTGGCAGAAGAACGCGGGGCTTTTGGAAGAGTACTGCAGGAACAATCTCTTACTGCGCCAGAGTTTGGAATGGCTGCTTCGCAAATGGAGGCGTTAGCGATAGCGACCCGAATCGGCTATCCAGTGTTGGTTCGTCCATCATTCGTCCTTGGCGGAAGAGGAATGGAGATTGTTTATGATGATGCATCGCTCTCTGGCTTCATCAGCCGAGCAACTGAGATAACTCCAGATCACCCAGTCTTAGTCGACCGATTCCTTGATAGTGCGATTGAAATCGATGTTGATGCTCTTTACGACGGCCACGAGCTATTCCTTGGTGGAGTCATGGAACATATTGAAGAAGCGGGAATTCATTCTGGAGATAGCGCCTGCGTACTACCAGCGATGACTATTACTTCAAAACAGATCGTTGAGATTCGCAGTGCGACTCTAAAGATTGCTCAGGGGGTTGGCGTTCTCGGATTAATCAATATTCAATTCGCAATAGCAGAAAATGTTCTCTATGTTCTTGAAGCTAACCCACGTGCTTCTCGTACCGTTCCCTTTGTAAGTAAGGCAACGGGAGTACCGTTAGCTAAGGCAGCGGCGCGCATCACCCTAGGTGCAACTATCGCCGAGCTCAAAGTCGAAGGCTTATTGCCAAATACCGAAGATGGCCGGGCCAAGGGGATATCAGTAAAAGAGGCAGTACTTCCATGGAATCGTTTCCGTCGAACCGATGGACGTGGTGTCGATGCGGTTTTAGGACCTGAGATGCGTTCGACCGGTGAAGTAATGGGCATTGCGGAAACCTTTGGTGAAAGCTACGCCAAATCACAAATTAGCGCCTTTGGACCACTGCCCAAATCTGGCACTGTCTTTATCTCATTGGCCGAAAAGGATAAACAATCTGGAATAGAACCGGCGAGAGCGCTAATTGCACTTGGATTTAACTTACTTGCTACGGCAGGCACGGCAGATTTTCTGGCAGTAAATGATATTTTGGCGCACAAGGTCCGTAAGAATTCGGAAGGATCGGGGCCAATGGGGGAGCGCACTATTGTTGAACTGCTCAATGGTGGCGCCGTGGATCTAGTCATCAACACACCAGTTGGTCGCGGCACTCGGGCCGACGGTTGGGCGATCAGGACCGCTGCAGTTCAGCGTTCCATACCTTGCATCACCACGACTGCTGGATTTAGCGCCGCAGTTGAGGGAATTAAAGCCTTACAACAAGGTGAACTCTCCGTTCTACCAATTCAAGAGTGGCTAAAGAAGTAATGACTGATATCAATCGCAGCGCAAGCCATTTAAACGCAACCGTTCTATCCAACAAGCGGGTTGGTCAATACTATCAAATCGTTTTGGGTATTGGTGATCTCGTTAAATCCTGCCGTCCGGGAAATTTCGTAGCAATTAAAGTCGGCGGCGAATCTTCGAAAATGATCTTACGTCGCGCCTTCGCAATTTCTCGAGTTTCCGAGAGCGTCAGCTTTGGTGGAACCATGGAGTTAATCGTTGCTCCACATGGCAGTGGTTCGAAATGGCTCTGCGCCCAGATGGAGGGATCCGAAGTAGACATTGTGGCGCCGCTGGGAACTGCATTTGGAATTCCGACTCAGCCGGTTAATGCGCTCTTAGTTGGAGGCGGTTACGGTTCGGCGCCACTTTTTGGTTTGGCGGAAGTACTTAAAGTGCGCGGTTGTAAAGTTGATATGTTGTTAGGTGCATCTACTGGTGGAAAGATTTATGCACCGATGGAGGGAAAGCGCTCTGTAAATTCTCTCAAGATTTATACCGAAGATGGTTCGATGGGTGAAACCGGCCGCGTGACTGAACCAATACTAAATTTAGTAGCAGAGAAACAAATTGATGTTATCTACTCTTGTGGTCCAATGGGCATGCTACGTGCCATTTCTGAAATCACTTCCGGAACTGATGTAGTTCATCAATGTGCGGTGGAGGAAGCGATGGCTTGTGGCATTGGTATTTGTATGACTTGCGTTCTGCCGGTGAAAGATGAAGCGGGTCAGATATCGATGTTGCGATCTTGTGTAGATGGCCCAGTTATGGATGGCTCTCAAGTCCAATGGCACTTAGTTGGACAAGTCCCAGAGGTAGCGCCATGAGCAACTTTGATTTCTCAACGACGCTCGGAAACGCCTTTTTCAACACCCCAATCTTCACAGCAAGTGGTTGTGCCAGTTCTGGAAAAGAGTTGGCTCAGTTCTTCCCGCTTAACGAAATTGGCGCAGTAGTAACTAAATCAGTAATGAATAAACCGCGTTATGGTCGCCCTACGCCGCGCATGTCTGAGACCCCATCCGGGATGCTTAATTCAATTGGTTTGCAAGGCCCAGGGATAGATGCTTTTCTCGCCAAAGATATTCCTTGGCTAGTCGAACAAAAGTCTCGGGTTATAGTTTCAATAGCTGGTGAAACTGTCGAGGAGTATGCAACCTTGGCGCGTAAAGTTCGCTCCGTCGCCGGGATAAGTGCGCTAGAAGTAAATATCTCTTGCCCCAATGTAGAAAACCGTGGCCTGGTCTTTGCTTGTGACCTAGATGCCTCACGCCGCGTAATCGATGGAGTTCGCCGAACTATCGGGGGAGAGATACCGATTATCGCCAAACTTTCGCCAGATGTAACGAACTTACCTGCGATTGCTCAAGGCGTTGTTGAGGCCGGTGCGGATGCGCTAGCGCTTATTAATACGGTGCTAGGTATGGTGATCAATCTAGATTCGATGCGACCACACCTCGGTGGCAAGACCGGCGGTCTTTCGGGTCCAGCGATTCGCCCGATTGCAGTTCGTGCGATTTACCAAGTTCATGCCGCGCTGCCGCAGGTACCGATCCTCGGCATGGGAGGAGTTTCTTCCGGGCGCGATGCGTTGGAACTAATCTTGGCGGGGGCATCAGGGGTAAGCGTTGGAACAGCAAGTTTTGGAAATCCACACGCTGTGATAGAAATTCAAAGAGAACTACAGGAACTCTTAATCGCTAAGGGTTTCCCATCTGTAAAATCGGCAATTGGCTATGCACATCGTAAGGAGTCAGAGTGAAAGCTCCCATAATCCTTGCGGTAGATACCTCAGATTTCGAGAAAGCTATTGATTGGATCAAGGCGACAGAAGGTTCGGTTAGCGTTTATAAACTTGGGCTGGAGTTTTATCTGAATTTCGGCGCCGCGGGAGTAGCACAAGTTGTTAAACGAACTGGGGCTGAGATTTTTCTCGATCTTAAATTGCACGATATTCCGCACACTGTTGCAGGCGCAGCCAGCGCGATTTCACAATTAAATCCACGTTTCTTGACAGTCCATGCCAGCGGAGGCAGGGCCATGGTTTCAGCAGCGGCACAAGCAGTCCCGAACATTTCGATTACAGCGGTAACTATTCTTACTTCGCTCTCTGAATCTGATCTCTTTGAGATCGGTTATGCCAGCCCAGCCTTGGAGAGCGCAGTTGCCTTGGCCAATTTAGCGGTCGATTCCGGCGCGAAGGCTTTAGTGTGTTCACCTCTTGAAACAGCAGCGATACGAAGTGCGGTCGGACCAGATCCGATAATTATTACTCCCGGTGTTCGCCCACTTGCCGAGCAAGGAGGAGATGACCAAGTGCGCACTATGACTCCGGTCGATGCCATAGTAGCTGGTGCAAATTATGTGGTTATTGGTCGCCCGATTACCAAGGCTTGGGCCGACGGCAGAGAAGCGATGACTGCAAAGGCGCGCGATATCGCTGATGAAATTCTCCAAGCGCTTGCGTAGAGTGCGCTAATGGCGATTCCACCACAGTTAACTGCCGAACAGAGAAGGGCGGCGTTGGTAAAGTCGACCGCCTCCCGCCAAGTACGAGCTGCGATTAAGGCGCGCGTTAAATCCGGAGATCTCTCGCTCTCCGCAGTCCTTGAATTAGCGCAGAACGATGAGGCGGTCGCCAAGATGCGAGTTGCTGAACTGCTTGAATCGTTTTCCGGTGTTGGCAAGGTCCGGGCTTTAGCGATTCTAGAACGCTTGGAAATTTCCTTAACGAGACGAATTCAAGGTCTTGGGGTTGCGCAAAGGCAAAATCTTCTGCGAGAGTTTCCCGATCGAGTAGCGACGGCGCAGCGCGGTAAATTGATTGTTTTATCGGGTCCAGGTGGTGTTGGAAAGAGCACTGTTGCAAAAGCTTTACGTCAAACTGGTGAGTTCTGGGTCAGCGTTTCTGCAACTACGAGAGTTGCCAGACATAATGAAGTAGATGGCATTGATTACTTTTTTTACACAAATGAAGAATTTGATAACGCAATCAAGTCAGCGCTTTTTCTGGAATGGGCCGAGTTTGCAGGTAATCGATATGGAACACCGCGCAAACCGGTTGAAGACGCCCTTCGCGATGGCAGGAGCGTTCTATTGGAGATAGAAATTGAAGGAGCTAAACAAGTAAAAGAGAGCGCACCTGAGGCGATCTTGATCTTCCTTCAACCGCCATCATGGGAAGAATTGGTTTCGCGCCTGGAAGGCCGCGGCACAGATTCTCCCGAAAGGCGCGCAGCCCGTTTGGCCCTTGCCCAGGACGAACTTGCGCAGGCTGCGATCTTCGATCATTCGCTGATAAATGAGCGAGTAGAAGAGGTCGTCGCAAGCCTGATAGGATTAACAAATAATCGGTAGTTTCATCTGCCTTTGCATAACCACTGGAGGTCCAAATGGACGGAATAACTAATCCACCAATCGATGAACTTCTCGACAAGAGCGGTTCTAAGTACAGTTTGGTTCTCTATGCCGCAAAGCGCGCTCGTCAGATCAACGCCTATTACTCACAACTAGGCGAAGGCCTCCTAGAGTATGTAGGACCGCTGGTTGAGACGCATGTCCATGAGAAGCCACTTTCGATCGCCCTTCGCGAAATTAACGAAGGTCTCTTGACGATCGAAAATCTCGAACCCACTGCTTAAGAAAAACACTTTCACCTAACAATAATGGCCAAAGTTCGAGAAGTAATTCTCGGGGTTGGCGGCGGCATTGCCGCTTATAAATCCTGTGATCTGCTGCGCCGGCTACAAGAGCGTGGATATCAGGTCACCGTTGTCCCTACTCCATCGAGTCTTAATTTTGTCGGCGCAGCCACATGGGAAGCCCTCTCTGGGCGTGCCGTGACCACACAAGTTTGGGAACGCGTTGATGAAGTCAGACATATCTCTTTAGCAAATACTGCAGATGCTCTGATTATCGCCCCGGCAACTGCAGATTTGATTGCACGAATTGCTGCAGGTAGAGCAGATGATCTACTGACAAATTTGGTTCTCGCCATCGATGTACCGATATTGATTGTGCCAGCGATGCATCCTCAAATGTGGAACGATCCTGCAACACAATCCAATGTCGCAACGCTAAGGTCACGAGGATTTTCAGTTATGGAACCGGCAATTGGTCGCTTAACTGGTAGCGATATTGGACAGGGTAGATTTCCCGAGACCAACGAGATCATCACTAGATTTGAAGAGGTAACCGAGACCGAGAAGGATTTCTTAGGCAAGCGAGTTCTAATTACCGCAGGCGGCACGCGAGAGGCCATAGATCCAGTTCGCTATATCGGTAATCGATCGAGCGGCAGACAAGGTGCAGCGGTTGCTCGCGCAGCCCGCGATCGTGGCGCACAAGTAAAGATGATTTTCGCAAATTCGCAGCTATCTCCCGACGAGATAAATGAGCTCTCTGGTATCGAAATCGTAAGCGTCGAGACTGCAACGCAGATGTTCAATGCTCTGGAGGAAGCCTTCCCTAAGAGCGATCTGCTTGTAATGAGCGCTGCGGTTGCAGATGCCAGACCTTTGCAATATTCCGAAGGCAAGATTAAAAAGGGTGAATTGAGCGACATTGCGCTAGTTGAAAATCCAGATCTGCTTAGATCAATCGCGAAGTTGAGAACGAATCAGATCGTTGTCGCCTTTGCAGCAGAGACCAATAACGACTTAACAGCGGCACACGCAAAAATGGTGGCCAAGGGCGCTAATATTCTCTATCTAAACAATGTATCTAATGGTGCGATCTTCGGCTCCTTAGATACTGAGGGCTTTATCATCACGAGCAATGGCGCTCAAATTCCAGTCCCATTGACCAGTAAAGACACGCTTGCCGAGCTATTACTCGATCAAGCGCTAGACCAGTTAGGTTAACCCAATGTCGAAACGCTTATTTACCTCCGAATCAGTAACTGAAGGCCATCCAGATAAGATCGCAGATCAAATCTCGGATGCAATCTTGGATTCACTTCTGTCACAGGATCGATCTAGTCGCGTAGCTGTTGAGACACTAATTACTACGGGACAAGTTCACGTCGCTGGTGAAGTTACGACAAATGGTTATGCCGATGTAATGGGAATTGTTCGAGATACCGTTATTGGTATTGGTTACGACTCATCTTTCAAGGGTTTTGATGGAAATAGCTGTGGAGTCTCGATCTCGATCGGACAACAATCGCAAGATATTGCCCAGGGTGTAGATGACGCATATGAAAATCGTGTCGCCTCCTCAGTAGATCCCTTAGATCTGCAAGGAGCAGGAGATCAGGGCCTGATGTTCGGGTATGCCTGTGATGACACAAAAGAGTTGATGCCACTTCCAATTTGGTTAGCCCACGAACTCGCCCTACAACTTTCTAGAGTTCGCAAATCAGGAGCGCTGCCTTACTTACGTCCTGATGGCAAGACCCAAGTAACGATTGAATATGATGGTGATAAAGCAGTTGCCTTAGATACCGTTGTAATCTCGAGCCAACACGCTGAAGAAGTAGATGTTCTTAAGAAGTTAACCCCAGAGATTATTGAACATGTCATCGAGCCAGTTCTGGCCAAGATTGATCTACCTCGCAGAGATATGCGCACACTTATCAATCCCACGGGTCGTTTTGTAATCGGTGGACCTATGGGAGATGCCGGCTTAACGGGGCGAAAGATTATTGTCGATACTTATGGTGGGATGGCGCGCCATGGCGGTGGAGCTTTCTCGGGTAAGGATCCATCTAAGGTTGATCGTTCGGCAGCGTATGCAATGCGCTGGGTCGCAAAGAACGTTGTTGCAGCAGGTTTAGCGCGACGTTGTGAGGTTCAAGTAGCTTACGCAATCGGTAAGGCGCAACCAGTGGGTGTATTTGTTGAAACATTTGGCACTGAAACTGTTCCGGTGCAGAAGATTCAAGATGCCGTGACAACTGTATTTGATCTTCGCCCAGCTGTGATTATCCGCGATCTAAATCTCTTGCGTCCCATCTACTCTCAAACTGCTGCCTATGGCCACTTCGGTCGCGAACTTCCCAACTTCACTTGGGAGACGACCTCACGAGTGGACCAACTCCGCGCAGCCGTAAACTAACTTTGAGGATTTAGCCGTGTCGACTGCGCGGCCGCTTCGCCTTAAGACCGAAACGGCTAAGCGCTATGAGAAGGATGTTGCAGAAGATCGGCCAATTGCAAGAGTTTGGGTGGATAACTCAGTCTCTCACTTAGATGGGCTCTTCGATTATCTAATCCCAAAGCGTTTTGATTTGGAAGCTAGAGTCGGTGTTCGTATAAGTGTGGATTTTGCCGGACGAGAAGTAGAAGCTCTAATTGTTGAGCGAACCAACGTTGGCGCAGTTGCGGGCCTTAAATTCATCACCAAAGTTCTCTCGCCGCACGTAGTAGCGCCGCACGGGTTAATCGATCTGATTCAAAAAGGTTGCGAGCGGTGGATGGCCCATCCTTACGATTTTCTACGTAGCGCAATACCACCACGTGTGACCAGCATTGATAAGCAGGTTAGAACAGATCGAACGCCCTTTACAAAAGAACGCAGCGGCAGGGCAACTAAGTCATTTATCCATATTCAGCCTCATGAAGATGCCATGGCCAAACTTGCTGAATTTGCGAAAAAAAAATTGGCTAATGGATCGGTTCTGATAATTACTCCGGAAGAGCGCGAGCTTCAGGTATTAGCAGAACGACTGGGGGAGCAGGCCTGCGTTTTATCGGCTTCACTCAATAGAACGCAGCGATATGCCAATTACCTTCGTTCCATTTCCAACACTAATCAGATAACTATCGGAACGCGTAGTGCGATATTTGCTTTTCCGCCTGATTTGCAAACTATCGTAATTTATCGAGAGGGCGCCCAATCGCACTATGAGCCAAGAACGCCAGGTTGGAATACGCGTGATCTCGCGCTTTTACGAGCAGAGCAAAATGGATCCGACCTATTTTTCGCGGGATATTCGCCTTCCCTAGAAACTGGTGCTCTCGCTGATTCTGATGATTTGAAGATATTAAGTAAGGGTAATCGCTTAAAAGTGAGCAATTTTGAGTCTGCAAATGGTGAGCTCTTGCCGGGACGAATCTTCACACCAATTCGTAGTGCACTTAAGAACGGGCCCGTTCTCTTCATCGTCCCTCGTAAAGGGTACGCCAGTTCATTGATGTGTAAGAAGTGTCGCAATATTGCAAGATGCGAATGCGGCGGAAAATTATCCCGCCGTAGTTCAAAGTCTCCACCTGAGTGTGTCCATTGTTCGAAGACATATCTTGACTACAGATGTAAATGGTGCCAGCACGATTTGATGATCTTGCTTGGCCGCGGCGGTGAGAGACATTTAGAGGAAATTGGTAGAGCTTTTAGCGGCTTGCCGATCTTCTTTTCAACTGCTGAAAATCCAGTTCTAAGTCTCGATCACAAACCCGCCCTCGTTATAGCAACTCCAGGGATGGAGCCATATATCGAAGGTGGGTACAGCGCAGTTATCTTGCTCGAAGGAGATTCCTTCTTTTCGTACTCGGATTTTCGTGCCCAAGAGAGAGCGCGAGAATTTTTCTTTGCTGCTGCAGCACTTTCGTCAAAGGATGGCTTAGTAATAACAGTTGTCAACTCATCTAATCCGATCACGCCTGCCCTTGCACAATGGAATCCTAAGGTGCTCCTATCACGCGAATTGAATGAGTTAAAAGAGATCGGGTTTCCGCCCTTTGCAAGATCCGTTCTCCTAGAAGTGGAAAGTAGTGAAGCGACATTAATTGTTGCGGGGCTGAAAAGGGCAATACTAGATGGCCGCGCTCCTCGCAGTACAAAGGTTTTAGGACCAGCTCAACGCAGTGGAACAACTGCAAAGATATTATTGTTGGCACAACTGCGCGATAGTGATGATCTACTGAAATTCATTTCTGAATATCTCCGTCATCGCTCAATAACAAGGAAGAAGTCGATTTCACTGCGCGTAGATCCTTACTCACTCTCTTAAATTCCGAGCCTCCTAGGCTAGACTTTCGCCATGTCAATCCAGCCAATCCGATTCTTTGGTGATCCGGTATTGACGACCCCCGCCCTTGCAGTGGTCGACTTTGATAAAGAGCTACGCACTTTGGTGGCTGATCTCACGGAGACGATGCTGGAAGCACCTGGCGCAGGTTTGGCCGCTCCGCAAATTGGGGTTGGTTTGCGCGTATTCGTGTGGGATGTGGATGAAGCTCTGGGTCACTTAATAAATCCAACTTTAGATCTGAGCACTGAAATGCAAGATGGTGAAGAAGGTTGTCTGTCCTTTCCGGCGCTGAGTTATGAAACGCCGCGAGCCTTTCGCGCTGTAGCTAAAGGTTTCAATATGTATGGTGAACCGATAACGGTCGAAGGCACTGAACTACTAGCTCGGTGCTTGCAGCATGAGACCGATCACTTAGATGGAATCGTCTTTATAGATCGCCTATCAAAGGAAGATCGAAAAGCGGCTATGAAAGAGATCCGTGAATCGGAATGGTTCAATACATCACTCGCCTCTGGTGCCAAGCCCACAGTGAAGATCTCTCCACATAGCCCATTCGGTAAAGGTATTTAGTGCGTATTGCAGTGGCTGCAACTCCAGATGTTGCAATCCCGACTCTTAATGCGCTTCTGGTAAGTGAGCACGAAATAGTTAGCGTAATTACCCGAGCAGATGCTCCGGCCGGTCGCGGTAGGGAGCTGCAAGCGAGTCCAGTTGCGCAATGGGCCAAGACACGGAACTTGCTCACCTATAAGCCCGAATCCGCATCTTTGATTAGCGAATTAGTCAAAGATCTGGATTTAGTAATAACTATCGGTTATGGATTCATTCTCCCCGAGAGCATCTTGCAAGTGCCGCGACATGGTTTTATAAATCTCCATTTTTCACTGTTGCCGCGCTGGCGAGGCGCCGCACCCGTGCAGCGTGCGATTGAATCTGGCGATATCGCCACCGGGGTCACTGTCTTCAAGTTAGATAAGGGAATGGATACTGGGCCAATTTACGTAACGGAGCAGATTCCACTTTCACCAGATGTAAATAGCGGGGAACTCCTATTAACTCTGGCCAAACTTGGCGTGGGTCCAGTTTTGCAAACGTTAGATTTAATTAAGGCTGGGACAGAGCCAAAGGTGCAGAGTGAAATTGGCGCAACACGCGCTGAGAAGTTAAGTAAAGAGGAGGGCCATATCGACTGGAACTGCGATGCGATAGCGATACAACGCAAAGTTAACGCCTTCAACCCAAACCCCGGTGCTTGGTCGCAATTTCGTGGCCAGAATCTGAAGTTAAATAAAGTTCGTATGACCGATCAGCTTCTTGCTCCTGGTGCCATTGAAACAAGTAATAAAAGCGTCTTTGTTGGAACTTCAACTACTGCAATTGAACTTTTAGAAGTTACTCCTTCTGGTAAATCTACTCTGGCCGCTTCGGCGTGGGCCAACGGTGCCCGTATTACCTCAACTGATGTGCTCAATTAGCCATGGTTGAAGCAAGACGTAACACCTTCAAATCTCCCAAGCCAGATGCAGTCCGCTTATTGGTCTATGACATTTTGCGGGAAGTAAACCGATCAGATGGATATTCAAATCTGTTGCTTCCTCAAGCTTTAACCACATCAAATTTTGAACAACGCGATAAGGGATTCGCAACTGAGCTGCTCTACGGAACTCTGCGTATGCAAGGTCGCCACGATTACATTGCATCGCAGGTTTCGGATCGTCCTTGGTCGCAAGTAGACGAGGGGATTGTGGATGTTGTAAGGCTCGGTGCACACCAACTCTTTGAAATGCGAGTTCCATCCCATGCTGCTGTATCGGCCACGGTAGAGCTTGCCCGTAAAGTAATCGGAGAATCCAAAGCATCATTTGTCAATGCACTTTTGCGCAAAATGAGTGCCAAGAGTTTAGAAGAATGGTTAGAACCGGCACAGCAGATCAAAGATCCGATCGAACGTCTGGCAATTGTCTATTCACACCCGGAGTGGATTGTCTCGGCCTACTTTGATTTGCTACGCGATTTCGACGAAGTGGAAGCCCTGCTTGCAGCAAATAATGTTGCAGCAACTCCAACGATCGTCTGGTGGCCAGGAAGATCTAACGCAGCAGAGTTTGTAGAACTTGGTGCCACTGCCACGCGCTATTCCGACCATGGCTTCAAATTTGACGGAACTCCGGCATCTCTGGAGTCGGTGCGTCATCGTCGCGCAGGTATCCAAGATGAAGGCTCGCAATTAGTTGCAGAGATTTTCGCGAAGGTAGTTGCTGATACTGATGATTGGTTAGATCTATGTGCAGGTCCTGGTGGTAAGGCAGCTCTGCTTTCAGCGCTTGCAAAAGAGAGCGGTAAGAGATTTAGCGCCAATGAAGTTTCGCAAGTACGCGCCAAGTTAGTTGAGCAAGTAATTGACGGGGCCCGAATTCTGGTCAATGATGGTCGTGAAATATCTTCGCTAGGAGAAGAATTCGGTGCAATCTTGGCCGATGTTCCATGTACTGGTTTGGGCGCGCTTCGACGTAGGCCAGAAGTTCGTTGGCGTAGAACTGTTGCGGATCTGCGTGAGTTAACGCAGTTACAACGTGAGCTAGCCGATGGCGCTATCTCTGTCCTAAAGGATGGTGGATTCTTTGGTTATGCAACATGTTCACCGCATCTTGCTGAAACCAGCATTGCAGTCAGCGATATTTTACGTAAACACCCAGAGCTAGAGATCGTCGATCTAAAACCGTACCTACCTGCTCACTTAGAAGGAGCCTTACGCGATAAGTCTCTCTCGCTCTGGACCCATCGCCATGAGACGGATGCGATGTATCTAACGATCTTCCGCAAGAAATTAATGAGTGAGAATTAGGATATAGATATGTCTTCCGAGATCCGAATTACCCCAAGTATCTTAAATGCTGATCACGCGCATTTAAATTCGGAGATAGCCAAAGTGGCAGCTGTTTCAGATTTGATCCACTTAGATATTATGGACAATCTCTTTGTTCCAAATAAATCATGGGATTTTTCAGAAGCGCAAGCAATTATTAAAGCTTGTCCAGTGCCTATCGATGCCCATCTGATGGTTAATGAGGTTGATCGAATTGGAATCGAGTATGCGAACGCAGGGGCAGCAAGTGTCACGATCCATATTGAAGCATCGCAAAAACCATCTGCCACTTTGCGGGCAATTCGAAAGATTGGGGCGCGCGCTGGCTTGGCTCTAAAGCCCGGTACCGAAATCGAAGAATATTCTGATCTATTAGATGACGTCGATATGTTATTGATCATGACGGTCGAACCAGGTTTTGGCGGCCAGAAATTTATCAATGAAATGATGGATAAGGTCCGTCGTTCAAGGAAGTTGATTGGCGATAGACCAATTTGGCTGCAGGTAGACGGTGGCATTTCACTAGAAACGATCACTATCGCTCGAGAAGCGGGCGCCGACACCTTTGTTGCTGGATCTGCAGTCTTTAACGCACCAGAGCCTGGTGAGATGGTAGAAACTCTCCGCCGAGCCGCAAGTAATCTCTAGTAAACTCTTATCTATGAAATCTTTCGATCAGCTGTGGGATGAACTATCCCTCAAAGTAGCCAATGGCAGCGCTGATTCAGCTACCGTCGCTGCAGTAAACGCCGGTGTGCATACGATCGGAAAAAAGATCTTGGAGGAGGCTGGAGAAGTCTGGTTAGCGGCAGAACATGAAAGTGATGAGGCGCTGGCGGAGGAGATCAGTCAGTTGATCTATCACCTACAGACAATGATGTTGGCGCGCGGTCTGCAACTTGCAGATATTTACCGTTATCTATAGAAGAGGAAAAGATTCCAATTGTTAAAGATCGCTGTACCAAATAAGGGCTCACTTGCTGATTCAGCTATCGCGATCTTAAAAGAGGCCGGATATCGCCAGCGTGTTGATTCAAGAGATTTAGTCCTATTAGATCCCGAAAATGGCGTCGAGTTCTACTACTTACGTCCACGAGATATCGCTCTCTATGTTGGATCCGGTGAACTTGAAGCGGGGATAACGGGGCGTGATTTGCTCATTGATTCTGGCGCTGCGGCTTCAGAGATTCTGGCGCTAGATTTCGGAGGATCAACTTTTCGCTTCGCTGGTCCTTCAGGAACGCAATGGAAACTCGAAGATATCGCTGGAAAACGAGTTGCAACCGCCTATCCGGGGCTAGTAGAAGATTTCCTTACGAAGAATCAGATTTCTGCAACAGTGGTTCGACTCGATGGCGCGGTGGAAAGTAGCGTTCGTCTGGGCGTAGCCGACCACATCGCCGATGTTGTAAGTACTGGAAATACACTTCGCATGGCTGGTCTTGCCATATTCGGTGAGCCAATTCTGCAGAGCGAAGCGATCCTGATTTCGAGATCATCAACAAATCTTCCCGCAGAGTTAGAAATTATCCTGCGTCGATTGCAAGGAGTTGTTACCGCTCGACAATATGTCTTGCTTGATTACGATATTCCGAAAGTTGGTGTAGATGCAGCATGTGCGATTACGCCAGGACTTGAGTCTCCAACGATTTCACCGTTGCAAAAAGCTGATTGGGTAGCAGTTCGTGCCATGGTCTTACGCAAAGATACCAATCGCTTAATGGATGAACTTTGGGCACTTGGTGCGCGCGGAATCTTGGTCACCGATATACACGCCTGTCGCCTTTAGCTAGTCGCTGGCATCCACTTCGTCGCGAGAAATTCCGAGTAAGTAGAGAACCGAATCCAGATATGGGGCAGAGAGTGAGCTATCGGCGGCTGCGATCACTGCAGGTTTAGCGTTAAAGGCGATACCTAATCCGGCGATAGCGATCATATCTAGATCATTTGCACCGTCTCCGATTGCAATTGTTTGTTCGAGAGCGATTGAGTGTTCGGCGGCAAATTCACGTAGCGCTTGGGCTTTACCAGCCCGATCAATGATGGGGCCGACAAGTTTGCCAGTTAGCTTTCCAGATTCAATTTCTAGATTATTTGCGCGCATATGTTCAATTCCGAGATCGGCCATTAAGGGCGCAATTACCGGAGCAAAGCCACCGGAGACCAAGGCAACGTGGTGGCCGAGCTTATGCAAAGTGTCTACTAAAGTGCGTGCTCCGGGTGTAAGCGTGATCTCGCGCTGTACGTCAAGCAGAACTGATTCTGGTAAGCCCGCTAATAACGCAACCCGCGCCTGCAAACTTGCCGTGAAATCTAACTCTCCTCGCATGGCTGACTCGGTGATTGCAGCGATCTGCGCTCCCTTGTTCGCCTTAGCGCCCAAAAGTTCAATGACCTCTTGTTCAATCAGAGTTGAATCGACATCCATGACTACCAACTTCTTTGCCCAACGCATCAGACCACCTGGGGAGATCGCGATATCAGCGCTATTTTCAACTGCGACCGTCGCCAATTGCGCCCGCAGATCTTTAAGGATTGCTCCAGAGACGGTAAATTCGATAGCAGTTACGGGATAGCTAGCTGTTCGGTGGATGCGTTCAATATTGGCGCCGCTCGCAGCGATGGTATGTGCGACAGCGTTAATCGTCTTTGGGTGTAATTCTTGGGCTAAAACCACGACGTGTAATAGTGATTTCTTTGCGGCGATTTCAGTTATCGCACTCATCTCAAAGGCAGATGCAATATCTACTTCCAGACTCTGCGCGCAACTTTCTAAATCTGCTTCAATCGCTTTTGCGTGCGCCGGGTTGCACGAGATCAGAACAGTTAAGATCACCCGACCACGTATTACAACTTGTTCGATATCCAAAATATTGACTGCAAAAGGCGAAAGAGAAGCGAAGAGGCTCTCTGTTATTCCTGGGGCATCTACTCCCGATAGGAGAATTAGCCCAGTAAATTGTTCGTTTTTTTCCGTATTTGCCATAGCGAGGAGAAGATTAGCGTGAATCACAGGCGATAAGTCAGGGATTTAAGCAGATTCGCCAGTGATTACCGCTATCTTTTTCATCTATGGAAAATCCAAACCATCTGACTGTGCTTGCCATGCAAGGTGTTTCGGTAACCCGTGGCCATCGCCAGATTTTAGGTCCGCTTGATTTTCAGATTCGTAGCGGAGAACGCTGGGTGATTCTCGGCCCGAATGGAGCGGGTAAGTCAACGCTTTTAAATATCCTGGCCACTCGCGTCTTTCCAACTGCAGGAACTGTAAAGATCCTGGATCAAGAGATGGGTAAAGTCGATCTCTTTGAATTACGGACACGAATAGGAATATGTGCCAGTTTATTAGCCGAAGATATACCTGATGATGAGTTAGTTCGAGATGTAGTACTAACTGCAGCTTACGCGGTCCTTGGTCGATGGAATGAAATTTACGACTTATGGGATGAATCTCGAGCGGTCGCATTGTTAACCACCTTTGGTGTACGTGAGATGGCCGATCGCCGTTATTACACGTTAAGCGATGGCGAGAAGAAGCGAGTACAGATTGCTCGTGCGCTAATGGCAGATCCCGAACTTTTACTCTTAGATGAGCCGACCGCTGGTCTAGATCTTGGTGGACGTGAGGATCTTCTGCGCCGCTTTGCTACCTTCTCTACTGACCCACTTGCGCCGGCGAGCATCGTTGTCACACATCACATTGAAGAAATTCCTGTTGGAACAACGCATGCTCTGATACTTAAAGATGGCGGTATTGCAGTTTCTGGCCCAATTGCAGATGTGATAACAACAGAACACATGAGCGCAGTCTTTGGAATAAATATCTTAGTATCTGCCGAAAATGGCAGGTTCTTCGCAAGAAGTTTATGAGTTTTCGAAGCCAGCTCCATCCGACTTGGCAACGGGTCTTGGCGCAACACTTAGATCATCTCGATGAAATTGAAAATAGGATTTCCAGTGATCGTTACTTGCCCCACAATAGCCAGGTGATGAGGGCGCTTTCATATGACTTTACTAAGGCAAAAGTCTTGATTTTGGGACAAGATCCCTACCCAAATCCCGATCATGCCAATGGGCTCGCATTCTCAGTTTCGCCCACGATTAGCAAACTTCCGGCGAGCCTAAGGAATATATATAAGGAGTTGGAGTCAGATCTTGGAGTTGCTGCTCCATTGCACGGAGATCTAACGTCTTGGGCGGAGCAAGGAGTTGTTCTACTAAACCGAACGCTGACTTGTCGCACGGGGGAGAGCAACTCACATTTAAGAGTTGGTTGGGAGATATTTACCGAAGCTTGTGTGAAGGCACTTGCTAACGCTGGCGCAATAGCAATTCTTTGGGGTGCTGGCGCAAAAGAGGCGAGTAGGTTTTTCCAACCAGAGCGATTAGTGATGTCGGCTCATCCAAGCCCGCTCTCGGCATACCGAGGCTTCTTTGGATCTAAACCTTTCAGTAAAACCAATAGAGCGCTGCGAGATGCGCGTCGCGAACCGATTGACTGGGCGTTGCAATAAGAGAAAGAGTAATAAACGAAAAAGAAGAACGCCCCACGATTTTGATCGCAGGGCGTTCTTCTTTTTCAGGTTAGGGAGATAACTAGCCTACCCACGCATTAATTGGCGAGGATAGGAAGTAGACCATGAACAGGCCTGAGACGAGCAGGAGAAGAGGATGTACTTCTTTGCCGCGTCCTTGGATATATCGGATAACTACGTGAGTTACGAAGCCAGCGCCGATACCAACTGAGATGTTATATGTGAAGGGCATCAAGATGATTGTTAAGAATGCCGGAATCGCAATTCCATGATCATCCCAATCAATCGCCTTGATCTGAGTCATCATCAAGAAACCGACGATCACTAGAGCAGGAGTCGCCGCCTCATAAGGAATAATCGCTACAAGAGGCGCCAAGAAGGTGGTAAGCAGGAAGCAAATTCCTGTTACGACCGAAGCAAGTCCCGTACGTGCACCCTCACCAACTCCTGAAGCTGATTCAATGTAGCTGGTGTTGGAAGAGATACTTCCAGCACCGCCTGCCACTGCAGCTAGTGAGTCGACCAGGAGAATGCGATCGTTATTTGGGATGTTTCCATCCTTATCTACGAGTCCTGCTTCATGGCCGATGGCTGTCACGGTTCCTACTGTGTCAAAGAAATCTGAAAGCAGTAGCGTGAAGACAAAGAGAACAACGGTGATTACTGGTACGCGATCAAGCGAACCGAAGAGGTTGAACTGACCGAAGAGGCCGAAATCAGGGGTAGCTGTGATTTGAGATGGCACAGCTGGAACATTTAAACCCCAACCCTTTGGATTAACTTCCCCGGTTGCGCCATTGAAGTTAGGACCGATCTTCAAAGAAGTTTCAATAATTACCGCAGCTATAGTCGCCACGATAATTCCGATAAGAATCGCTCCTTTAATTTTCTTTACCATCAATCCGATAGTAAGAAATAGACCTAGTGCGAAGACGATAATTGGCCAACCGACGAGGGTTCCGCCATCGCCCAAAGTAACTGGCACTGGACCGCTGCCAGTTCGGCGAACGAAGCCAGCATCTACCAGGCCGATAAGCGCGATAAACAATCCGATACCAACTGAGATCGCTATCTTTAATTGCGCAGGTACTGCCTTAAAAACGGCAGTTCTAAAGCCGGTCAGAACCAAGACGGTAATGATCAAGCCCTCTAGGACTACTAGACCCATCGCGTCGGCCCATGTCATCTTCGATGCAATGCCAACCGCGACGAAGGTGTTTAACCCTAGCCCAGTTGCAAGAGCGAGTGGATAATTTCCAACTACTCCCATCAAGATGGTTAGAAGTCCAGCCATTAAAGCTGTCATTGCGGCAACGAGTGCGAGATTAGGTGCATCTGCGCCGCCGATAAATTTTCCATCTGCATCTTTTGCAAGACCGATGATTAGTGGATTAAGCGCCACGATATAGGCCATAGTGAAGAAGGTGACGATTCCGCCACGAACTTCTCTTGCTACTGTGGAGCCACGTTGCGATATTTTGAAGTAACTATCGAGCATGACGTACCTTTCTGATTTTGTTAACGGGGGTGGTTGCGACCCCGTGTGAAATGACGGCTCACAGACCGAGGGAATAAGAGGATCTAAGCGGATTTAGTAGTTACTTAGAGGTAAGGCGCGCGACGACCCCGAATGAAATTGCGACAGACTGACCAATCAGGAGCGCAAAGAGCGCAGTTCCTAGCCCAATCTTGCCGCCCAGAAGTCCGCCGATGATCAGGACAGTTACCTCGATTGCCATGCGAACGCGGCCTACGCGAACACCGGTGCGATTGTGAATTCCAGTCATAGCGCCATCGCGCGGACCGGGTCCGAGTCCGCAAGTTATATAAAGGGCGGAACCGACGCCGACGAGAGCAATGCCTAAAAGGGCCGAGATTAATCCACCAATGAATGTGTGCTGCAATGGAAAACGATCAACACCAAATTGAATGGCCGCTGAAATAATTACGATATTTGCCAGCGTTCCAAAGCCCGGGCGTTCACGCAGCGGAATCCAAATCAGAAGAACAAAGCATCCGGTGAAAAAGGTAGCCCAACCAAGGGTTAGTCCTGATTTAAGACTTAATCCTTGTGCAAATACCGTCCAAGGGGCGTTACCTAGATTCGATTGAACTACTAGGGCATCGCCGAAGCCGAAGATAGCCAGACCGAAGAAGAGGATCAGTACGCGATAAAGAGATAGATCCCAACGATGTTTAGCTCGCCAAGGTGTAATCGGGACAGTCTTATGAGGACGCAGGTGAGCTATCAGCGAGTTAAATCTTGAACCTTTTTCCATTTAGGGAGTTTATAGTAAACCTCGCAACTTATTTCCTCTATTGTTACCGCTATGTTTGTAGGCTTTGGCACGACTGTAAATATCGCAACTATCATCGTGGGCTCGTCCCTTGGCGTTCTAGTCGGTGCGCGAATGTCACTGCGAACCAGAACTCTTATTACTGAAGCACTTGGCTTAATCACCCTCTTAGGAGCAGTGAGTGCGCTAGCACCTATGTGGGGTGAGCGATTCATTTCTTCACTTCCAAAAGGTTGGCCAATGCTGGCCATCCTAGGATCATTACTAATCGGTGGGTTGATTGGTTCGGCGCTAAATCTTGAATATAAGTTGGATTCACTTGGGGAGAGTTTACGTAAGAGATTTCGCGCTGATGAAGAGAGCACATTTGTAGAAGGTTTTGTTTCAGCCTCGTTGCTCTTTGCAATCGGACCACTGGCGATCTTGGGTTCTATTAGTGATGGTATGTCGACCGGTATCGATCAACTTCTCTTAAAATCAAGCCTCGACTTCTTCGCCGCTATGGCCTTCGCAGCAAGCCTCGGTTGGGGCGTTGCAGCATCTGCAATTCCAGTCGGCATCTACCAAGGTGTTTGGACCCTAATTGGCCTAGGCCTGGGAAATATTCTCAGTGGCTATCAGGTAGATGCGATGACAATTACAGGTGGGCTGATGCTGGTCTGTATTGGCCTGCGACTATTGAAGATAAAGGATATCGCCGTCGGCAATTTGCTTCCATCGCTCTTTATCGCTCCAGTTTTGGTTTTAGCGTTGCACTCTTTCCTTTAACTTCCTTTAACTTCCTTTAAGGTAATTAGAAAGTAGTAGCGTCGATTACGAAGCGATATTTAACATCACTGGCAACGGTGCGCTCATAGGCTGTGTTGATGTAATCAGCCTTAATAACCTCAACATCACTGACGATATTATGTGTTCCACAGAAATCGAGCATCTCTTGCATCTCGGGGATGCCACCGATCATCGATCCCGAAAGTGAACGACGAGCTGGCAGGAGAGATCCGACTTCGACGGCGTATGGCTTGCCCGGTAGTCCGATTACAACAAGAGTGCCGTCTACGTTTAACATCTCAAGGTACTTATTGATGTCTAACTCTGCGCTAACAGTGTTTAGGATCAAATCAAAGTGCTTGATGTACTTTTTATTGAAGTCTGTCTCTTTCGTAGAAACAAAATGATGAGCTCCCATACCTTTTGCATCGGCCTCTTTAGAAGGTGAATGTGAAAAGACAGTTACATCAGCGCCCATGGCAACTGCAAATTTAACGCCCATATGGCCAAGACCACCCAGACCCATCACCGCAACCTTCTTACCTGGCGCTGCCTTCCAATGCTTGATCGGTGAGTACAAGGTTATTCCTGCGCATAGCAAAGGTGCGACGCCATCTAGTGGAAGATTTTCCGGAATAGAGACTGCATAATCTTCATTTATAACCATGATGTTTGAGTAGCCGCCCATCGCAGGTGTTTTTCCATCGCGCTCTAACTGGTTATAAGTTCCGGTCATACCTTCGATGCAATACTGCTGAAGTCCCTTTAGGCATGATGGACATTCGCGACAGGAATCAACGAAGACGCCGACACCGATGCGATCGCCGACTTTAAATTTGGTTACTGATGAGCCGATCTGAGAGACGATGCCTGCAATTTCATGTCCTGGCACCATTGGAAATATCGCTGGGCCCCATTCTTCGCGCACCTGGTGGATATCTGAGTGACAGATTCCTGAATATTTAATATCCAATGCAACATCGTGAGAACCGAGTTCGCGTCGATCGAACTCCCACGGAGTCATCTGCGCCTTTGCCTGCATTGCTGCATATCCACGAACCTTCATTTTCTATCTCCTTTGGCAGTATCGTCTTTTGAAATCTCTTCTTGTGTAAAGGGTAAGGGCGTTGGTGAAGTGTGTCCTGCACGAGATGCTCGGGCGGTTACTTGGCGCATATGGTGGCGGCGACAGAGAACCTCGTAGGTTATTTCAGCGCCAGGGGCGACATCCCCGACAACGACTTGTTCGCCTTCTGTAACCATCACACCACCTGAGGTGCGCGCATTATGTGTTGCACGTGAACCACACCAACATAAGGCCTCAACTTGCAGAGTATTTACACGATCTGCGAGCTCTACTAAGCGAGCCGATCCTGGAAAGAGTTTGGTGCGAAAATCGGCGAGAATCCCGAATGCGAAAACGTCGATTCCTAAACCATCGACAATCTTGGCCAAGCCCTCGATTTGTTCGGGCTGGTAAAACTGGGCTTCATCGCAGATGATGTAATCGATACGATCACCGAGAGATAAACGCTCAACAACTAAGCGATGGATATCTAAATCTGCATCGACTTCGATTGCCGCACTCTGTAATCCCAGACGTGAGGAAATGACACCGCTTCCCGCGCGATCTTTGCTGGTAAAGATTAAGCCCGTACGTCCTCGGCTCTTATGATTGTGAGCAGTCTGTAAGGCGAGAGTGGATTTACCGCTATCCATTGTTCCGCAGTAATAAATCAGCTCAGCCACAGGCGGCATCCTGCCACTTTTTCGCACTTTGCGCAGATGTCACGATTGCAAGATTCCCAGATTGGTTAATACGCCTTCAACTTCTAACGCCAGCGACCTGCTCATCTCAACGCTGATATGTGAGGCGTCGCGGTAGGCGACTACGCCATTTACAATGGCTGGACAAGTGGAGGCACAGAGCCAAGGTGTGGGATCGACTTTGATGAAATTGCCGGAGACTCTGGGATCTGATTTCTCGTTGTCATCACATTTCTTTCCGCCCTTAGAGGCCAGACAGTTTGGAATATCGCGCTTTGGATGCGGGGTATCAGAGATATAAATCAAATTGTCTGATGAACCGAGTAGATGTTGATAGGCAGTTACTTGTCCGCCGGCCCACCAACTCTCGCGAGAGGCATAGCCCTTTGGTACCTCAAAGTGTTGGAAACCACTCAAGATAACCGCAGCAGGTTTTATCTCCTGAATGCGCTTCAAGGTATTTACTCTCCACTTGAAGCAGTCAGCATTCTTGTAGGCGCCCATTTCGACCTTTTTTACTTCCGGTGCCGGACATGCAGACTTGGTTAGGCTAATTAACTTAAAGCCTCGTTCGTTGGCTAGCTTTTCTAAAGCTGGAAACCATTGTGCCGCGTGAGAATCGCCGTATAGAACGATAGTTTTCGAAGAAGTTTTATCACCATAGGTGCAGTTACCAGATTTAACTTCCCCGTTATCTACATGGCAATCATCTAGATAGACCTGAGGTTTTTGCATAACCGAAGCAATTGATATCGATTCTGCATTTTTCAGGGTTATCGAGCTGTTATCGGTGGAAAGAATTGCAAAGGCCGTTAGTGTGCAGAGCGCGGTGGCCAGTATTGATGACCTAAAGATTGTTTTGGATGAGAAGGATCTCGTGGCTATTGGCTTCTCGAGATAGCGATGAGTCAAGTCGGCAGCTAAAGCGGTGATGAGAATGAAGGAGATGCGTTCCAGAAGTGTTAGCGGGCGCCCGAAGCGAGTACTGGGAAGGACTAAGAGCGGCCAATGCCAAAGATAAAACGGATAGGAGATTTCACCTAACCATTGCACAAGACGGAGTTTCGATAGATCATTGAAAATCGGTGGCCATGACGCGATACCTGCGATCATTAAGGCAGCACCTACTGTTGGAAGAAGTGCGTTATATCCGGGGAAGGGCGTCCGTTCTGAGAAAGCAAGGACAGATATTGCAAGAAGGGAAAAACCCAGCCAGACAGTGATTGTGTTAATTCGTGATTTCTTTAACGCTAGTTCGGGAAGAAATAGCAAGAGTGCTCCGATACCTAACTCCCAAGCTCTGGTTGGTAGCGAGTAAAAGGCCCAGATTGGATTAACGACTGTCAAAAAGAGTGAGAGCGCGAAGGAGAGAATCGTTGTAATTGCAATCCCTACAGCGACTGATCTGCGTCGACCGATTCGCCAGAGCGTAAAAACAAGTATCGGCCAGAAGATATAGAACTGTTCTTCTACGGCTAGCGACCAATAGTGAATGACTGGCGATGGTGTTGCATTCAGATTCTGATAATCGTTCTGCCACCACGCAAAGAGATAGTTCGAGACATATAACGATGCCGCAAGTATGTCTCTTCCTAGAGCACCTCTGACGGTTGGGGGTAGTACTAGCCAAGCAGCACTCGCCGTTAGGGCAAGCACGCTAAGGGAGGCAGGGAGAAGACGTTTAGCGCGACGTAGATAAAAGGCACGATAGCCAAAGGTATTTTTGAGGCTCACCTCTTTGATGATCAGACCAGTAATCAGATATCCAGAGATTACGTAGAAGATATCTACGCCAATAAAACCACCGGGGGAGAGCTTTGCGTGGAAGAGGACGACCAGCAACGCTGCAAGAGCGCGTAAAGCTTGTATCTGATGGATCTTAGCTTTAGAACTCACGCATTGGCCAAAGTGATAATTTCGATATCTGGATATTTATCTTGCACATTCTCTCTCCCGGATAGGAAATCTATTTCAAAGAGAACCAAAATCCTTTCCACCTTTGCGCCACACCTATGTGCCAACTCAATCGCTGCTATTAACGTCCCGCCTGTGGCGAGCACATCGTCGATTATTAAAACTCGCTGGCCAGGTTCGAAGGCATCTATGTGCAGTTCAAGTTCGTCATCACCGTATTCCAACCCATACGAGGCGCCATATGTCTGATGAGGTAATTTGCCACTCTTTCGAAATGGCACAAAGCCTTTCGCGCTCCGCGCTGCAAGTGCTGCGGCAAAAATAAATCCCCGCGCTTCGATTCCCGCAATAACATCTGCGCCGGAAACGGATTTCTCCATCTCTGCTACAACGGCTGCAAAGGCTGACCCGTTGGAGAGGACAGGGGTGATATCAAGGAAGAGGATTCCTGGCCTTGGGAAATCTGGAATTTGGCGTGTTAATTTGAGGGCGTCGTTGAAGTTCATAACCTACCCATTCCACCATAAAAAACGTGTCCGAAAGGGGACTTGAACCCCTAAGCCCTTGCGGGCACTAACACCTCAAGCTAGCGCGTCTGCCAATTCCGCCACCCGGACGAGTGCAGCGACAACGATATCAACGAGGCGGGGCTATAGGCAAAGTGGTCATAGATACAGCGCTTTAGTGGACAATAGCCAAATGAGCGATGATTTAAAGAGCACTATGACTGCCGTTGAGGATGATGCGATAAAGATTTGTCAGGAACTGATTCGTATACCAAGTGTAAATTTCGGAGAAGGTCGCGGGGATGAGGCTGCCGTTGCCGCCTACATCGTTAAATCCCTTGGCGAAGTTGGAATCGATGCCAAGATTTATGAATCGGCACCTAATCGTTGCAATGTAATCGCGCGAATTAAGGGAAGTGATCCATCTCGTCCGGGTTTAGTTGTACATGGCCATATAGATGTCGTTCCTGCCAACGCTGATGAGTGGTCAGTTGATCCGTTCGGGGGAGTAATAAAGGATGGAATGATCTGGGGACGCGGCGCAGTTGATATGAAAAATGTCGATGCCATGATTCTTGCAATAGTTCGTGATTGGGCAAAGCGCGGATATCAACCAAGTCGCGACATTGTCCTAGCCTTCTTTGCTGATGAAGAAGCGGGCATGACTTACGGGTCGAGATATATGAGCGCTAAACATCCGGAAGTTTTTGCAGGATGCACCGAAGCTATATCTGAAGTCGGTGGCTTCTCAGTAACAGTCGCAGATGGAAAGCGCCTCTACTTAGTGGAGGCTGCGCAAAAGGGAATCCATTGGATGAAGTTAACGGCGCAAGGTCGCGCCGGACATGGATCGATGATGAACGATGAAAATGCACTGACTGTTCTGACGGAAGCAGTGGCCAAAATTGGTCGTTATGAATGGCCGCAACGTTATACGCAGACAGTCAAAGATCTTTTCCGCGAAGTCGCTCGCATAACTGGTAAATCCTTCGATGAGAAGGACCTACGCCCGTT
>Ga0209400_1000069_pt1 | contig 87903 bp, 67 predicted proteins | sample M_130807_EF_Meta_FD_187313 | JGI IMG/M metagenome (GOLD analysis project Ga0209400, IMG submission 187313) | Freshwater microbial communities from Lake Montjoie, Canada to study carbon cycling - M_130807_EF_MetaG (SPAdes) (version 2) | ecosystem: Environmental > Aquatic > Freshwater > Lake...
TCTTCGCTTCTTGTGCGGCGGTTGAAACTGCATCAAAACCGATAAAGGCAAAAAACACAATTCCAGCACCAGTGATTACCCCTCCCCATCCATGGTTCCAGAAATTTGAATAATCGTACCAATTTCCGTTTGGCAACAAGGCTTTTGGTGCATCTTCAGGGATAAAATAAGGCACATGATTGGCAGGATTGATGAATTGCCAACCCAAAGCAATAAACAATAAAATGATGGCCACTTTAACAAAAACAATGACAGCATTGACTATTGCAGACTCCTGAGTTCCTTTTATCAACAACAAAGAAATCAAACCTAAAATTACCAAAGCAGGTAAATTCATGATACCTGTTGTAAATGTACCATCTATATTTTTAATTGATTCAAAGGGTGAATGCATCCATTCATAGGGGATGGAATCGCCTAAGAGTTTGTTTAAATATTCGCTCCAAGCAATAGAGACAGTGGCCGCACCTAATGCATATTCTAAAACCAAGGCCCAACCAATGATCCAAGCAACCAATTCTCCCATGGTTGTATAAGCATAGGTATAAGCACTTCCTGCTGCGGGTATAATAGACGCAAACTCAGCATAACACAAACCTGCAAATGCACAACCTACTGCAGCAATCAAAAAAGAAATGGTAACTGCTGAACCAGCGTGCTCTCCAGCAGCTGCAGCAGTTCTCACAAACAAACCAGCACCAATAATGGCGCCAATTCCTAAGGCTATTAAATTTGTAACAGTAAGGGTTCTTTTTAACTGATGACCTTCTGATGAAAGTTCAAGTAAATCTTTGAGTGATTTTTTATAAAAATAGTTTGACATGCGTTTAAATTTCAGCCACAATATACAGATTCAAAACTGAAATTTGAAATACATTGATTCCAAAAAACGAATCCAATTATTCCATAAAATCAGGCTTGGCTTGCTGGTTCTTAGTTTGCTTGTATTTATCGCAATCAATTTCAATGCTCAAAGGAGCTTGTGGCGCTTCCCATTCATTTACCACTTTAAACAAACCAGGTTTCGCTACCACTTTTTTCATGTAGTTTGCCCAGATTGGCATGGCCATAGCAGAACCTGAGCCTAAATCCATTGTTCTAAAATGTATGGCCCTGTCTTCCCATCCTACCCAACAACCAGAAACCAAACTTGGGGTAATTCCAATAAACCAACCATCAGAATAATTTTGGGTAGTTCCTGTTTTTCCACCCACTGCACCAGGAATTTGATACAAATATTTCACTTTCGCAGCTGTACCATGCGCAGTAACTCTTTCCATCATTTTACACATCACATAAGCTGTTTGTTCACTCAAAGCTTCTTGAGAAACTGGTTTGTTTTCATAAATGGTATTGCCATTTTTATCAGAAATACTCAACAAGTAAACTGGCTTCAACCATACCCCTTTGTTTGCATAAGCACTAAAGGCGCCTACCATTTCATAAATAGAAATATCTGAGGTTCCCAATGCAATACTTGGATAAGGTTCCAAATTACTTGTGATTCCAAGTTTCCTTGCTAATTCAACCACCGATTTAGGTCCATTAGGTCCTAATTGCTTCATCAAATACAATACAATATTGTTCACAGAAAATTGTAAGCCTCTGAACAAACTCATTTCGGGATCATTGTATGTATTGTCAGCATTTTGAGGCGCCCAATCATTGAAATCTTCAAATACGACTGGTTTATTGGGTACCACTGTACAAGGCGAAGTACCATTGTCAACTGCCAAAGTATAAACAAAAGGTTTGAAGGTAGAACCCACTTGTCTTTTGGCGGTAACATTCACATGGTCATATTTAAAATAATTGTAATTATGACCACCCACCCATGCTTTGATTCTGCCACTTGCAGGATCCATGCTCATTAAACCACATTGCGCAAAATACTTGTAATATTTTAAGCTATCCATTGGTGTCATCACCGTATCTACTTCACCTCTGGTCATGCTATACACTTTCATTTTAACAGGCTCATTAAAATTGGCAAGAATGGCATCTTGGTCTAATCCCATTTCTTTTAATATTCTATACCTGTCTGAGCGTTTCATACTGGCGGTAATGAGCTCTTTGAATTCGCCCCAAGGCGCTCTGCCTTTCCAATGTGCATAGAATTTAGCCTGAATGTCTTTCATTTGCTCCACCACAGTTTCTTCAGCCATTTGCTGCAATTGCGGGTTGATGCTGGTATAAATTTTCAAACCATCTTTGTACAAATTGTACCCATTTTCAGCACACCAATCCAAAAGTTCTAAGCGTAAAGTTTCTCTAAAATAAGTGGCCAAGCCTTCATTATGGTCTTCCTCATTGTAATTCAATTCAATGGGCTTTGCTTTCATGCTTGCACATTCTTCAGCACTTATCACCTCATTTTTTTCCATTTGATTGAGTACCGTATTTCTTCTGTTCAAAGCATTTGCCGGATTGATGACTGGATTGAATTTGGTAATTGCTTTTAGCATCCCAACCAACATGGCTGATTCTGGAATGCTAAGGTCTTTAGGCGATTTGCCAAAAAAAGTTTTAGATGCTGATTTGATGCCGAATGAATTTCCTCCAAATTCAACAGTATTAAAATACATGGTTAAAATTTCTTCTTTGGTATAACGTTGTTCAATTAATATAGCCGTAATCCATTCTTGTAATTTGGTGATGACTTTTTCGTGAATGCTCTTGAAACGTTTTCTTGGGAATAAGTTCTTTGCCAATTGTTGGGTGATTGTACTACCTCCTTGCCTCTTCCCCATTAAATTATAAATCACAATGGTAAATAAGCGGTTATTGTCAATTCCTGAGTGATTGTAAAATCTGACATCTTCAGTTGAAACCAATGCATTGATTAAATTGGGGCTTAGGTCTTCAAAATTGGCATTGCTTCTGTTTTGCAAATAGTATTTTCCAAGTACAGAACCATCATCAGCATATACCTCACTTGCCAAATACGTTTTAGGATTTTCTAATTCTTCAATTGGGGGTAATTCTCCAAACCAACCAGATGCAATAGCTGCAATTAATCCAACAAATGAACAAACACCTAGTATTAAAAATAGCCAAACCCATTTCAACCATTTCCAATAGGAGTTATTAAAAAACAATTCGCTCCAGCCTTTATTCATCTCGTTTACTTTTTATTCTTTTTGAGAGTAGCCGCCAATTTTGGATAAAATGTCACATAAGCCGATAATTTTTTATCTTTCATGGCTGACCTGAAATTTTTTATTGAAATAACCGATTGCATGGTACTGTCTTTGCATTTTAGTTTATCGTTTACAAAATTAATTGCCTTTAAGGTTTCTAAATAATCATTTGCTTCCGCTAAATTTTTGAATTCTCTAATTACAATTAACTGATATCCTTCATTACTTAGCATTGCGTTTACTCTCAAAGCTGCATTGGAAACATAGGCTTCGTTGTGGTTTGAATAGGCCGCTAAGTAATCTGTTAAATCGGCTTTTTCATTTTGAACACCCATGAAATAATAGTAAGGCACTTCTGTTTCCAAATCAAATTCTACTTGATTGGCTGAGTCGCCACTACCCACCACTTCAGCTCGTTTTTGTTCTTTGTCCATTGCGGCCAAAATGGCTTTTGAATTGGCACTTACTTCTTGTTCTGGAAATGCCGAAACAATATTCATCAAGGATTTTTTAAATGCAACTTTGTCTCCATTTTTACCAATACAAAGCGTTGACATGTATTCCGATTTGGCTCTGTAAATATTGCCAGGGTAATTCTTATCTAATTCTCTTTTATAAAAATTTACAGAATCGCACTTATCCATTTGAAAAGCTGTCAATACTTTTTCATAAGCTTTGTTTAAAGCATTGTTTTGTTCTGACTCATTGTTTTTAAAATTCTTTTTCTGAAGAATTAAAGAATAAGGATGTTCAGGATATTCTTTGATCAATAAATCTTTATAAAAGTTTGAAGCTTTCAAAGAGTCTTTTTGCTGAAAGTTTTTATAGAGAAAATAATACGCTTTGGGTTCGTATTCGTTGAGCGGAAATCTTTTTTCTAATTCTTTATAATAGAAAATACTTTGGTCGTAATCTTTGATCTTATCGTGGTAAATTTCACCTAAATTGTTCAAAGCTTCTAAAACTCTTGCATTGGATGTTTTCAATTGTTCCTGCGTAAACGGAACATTTTTAATCCATTCTTCTTTTGAAGCATCTACATTTCCTTTTGCAATAGACTTGTCGCTGATATTTTTTGAATCGGCGAGTTCTCTTCTATCTTTTACTACCGTTTTTCCGTCTTCTGATTTCGCATTATTTTTTTCTGTACTGGTATCAATTGCTTTTACTTTTTCTCTACTTGCAATTTTCCAAAAATCTTCATTGGCTCTTTGCCCCCATTTTTTATTGCTAAAGAATTCAGCAGCGCCACCATTGATTAAATTCTGGTTGTAAAAATACCAAGCTACGCTTCCAGTACCTGGCAAAGGAGCCAATCCCCCACCTGTTCCTGGTAAGGTTTCATTTGCTTTCATACTTTCAGCAATTAAATCAATCTTTTTGTTTTGTTTAAACAAAGCCATTTGCCTTTTCTTCTCTTGTGCCATCCACGCATCAACTTTTCTTGACAACTCATCAGAACTTAGTAGCGCTAGCTGTTGAAGAGAATCTTCAGTTTCAAAAGCCTGCAAATTGTTGATCAAATCTTTGAGTGTAAGCTGCATCGACTTTACCTTGTCATATTGTTTGTTTTTTGCATCTAAATAAAGCATGCAGGTATCGTAATATGCCTGTGCATTTTTGTATGATTTCAACTTAAAATAAAGCTGGGCAAGCTCCTTGCATGTAATAGCTTTTTGTGCCGTATTGGCACCACTTTTTACAGAAGACAATTTGAAATATTTAATGGCCTCATTTTCATTTTTTAAATTCAATTCTAATCTTCCCAATTCAAAATACAATTGCCCTAAGTAATCAATATTTTTATCGTCGGCAGCCATTCTTTTGAAATTGCGTCTTACTTTGGCCAATGATTTTTTATCGTTCAATTCAAAACATCTTGCCATGTTAATGGTGGCATTGAAATTGAAATCATAGGCAGGGAGCAACGAAATAACTTTTTCAAAATGATAAACGGCCAAAGGCTTTTTATTTGCTTCTAAACAAAGTTGACCCAAAATAAAATGGTAGCGAATTCTCTCTTCTTTGTTGAGCTTACCTGTAAGTGCTGTAGTTAAGTTATCAATTGCAGATTGATACTTTGCCAATCGAACATTGATATCGGCTGCCGTGGTGTACACATGTGCAATTTCTTTTTTAGAGAGGTTCTTGCGCGTAAGCATTTCTCCAATGATGGCTTCGGCCTCTTCTATTTTTTCCAAACCAACATAACTTCTGGCCATCCAGCTAATCAGTAAATTCTTGTAAATGCTATTCTTATACCTTGTTCCAACAAATTGAAATGCTTCAATTGCAGAATAAAAATCTCTTTTGTAATAATGACACTTTGCAATACCAAAATAAGCATCATCTGTAAATTGACCTATTTGATGTAATGCGATGGTTCCAGAATATTTCTTACTGGCCTCGTCAATTAAATTTCCAGCTGCTTTGGCGGCTTCTTCAGTACCATAGGGTATGACATCTAATATTTGATTAAAATTATTTGTATGACTTGCTTCTACTTGTTCTTTTACTTCAAGTAATTTTTGTTCTGCATTAAAATAAATATTGTAATGACCCGTCAGGGTATGCCAATTTCTATTGATCCAACGGTTTTTAGTAGGACTGCATGCCGAAACTAGCACCACCAAGAGGAGCAAAATTATTTTGTTTCTTTTAATTTGATTCAATGGTTCCAATGAATTACTTACCTTTGAGCTTTGGTGGTACAATTTTAAACCAATCTTTACAATTTTAAGGAAAGACATGGAAAAGCCGAAAAAAAAACTCTTGCACAAGTTACGGTACAAATACCGTTTAATAATAATAAATGATGAAAACTTTAAAGAAAAGTTTTCATTTAAGTTGACGCCCATGAATTTATTTGTGGGTTTGAGTACCGCTATAGTGTCATTTGCCATTTTGGTCATCCTTCTTATTTTCTTTACCCCTCTCAGGGAATATGTTCCAGGGTACACAGATAACCAAACCAAACGAAATATTCGGTATTTATTGTATAAAACTGACTCCCTTGAGAAAAACCTGCAAGCAAAAGAAGCCTATTACAAAAATTTGTTGAACATTGTCAATGGAGGAACTGGGATTGCTGAAGGCAATATCACAGCACCTAAAAAGTAATTTCCCAAATTAATAAAACTGAATTTTAGGCATTTGTACATTTACAGATAAAATTTAGTATGTTTGTCTATGGCTCCATAGCCAAATTTATTTGTTTAGCATTATTAAATAATTAACTAGCACAAGATGGCAATTTTCAATTCAGATAAAAACTCGGGCTTTAACCCTCAAGAAATCAATATTTTGAATGCAAGTACTACCATCAATGGAGACTTAAATTCAGAAGGCGATATCCGTATTGATGGACAAGTAAAAGGAAATGTACAAGTAAAAGCCAAATTGGTTCTTGGAAGTTCAGCAAAAATAGATGGCAATGTGAGTGCTTACAATTGTGAGGTATCTGGGCAAGTCAATGGGAACATCAAAGCCACCGAAGTATTGACCATTAAACAAACAGCTTCAATTTTCGGAGACATCTCTTGTAGCAAACTCATCATTGAATCAGGCGCTAGCTTCAATGGCAAAAGCGAAATGAAAGGCCCTTTGAGTATTGGAAACGACTTTAATAAGAACAAAGCCAGCAAACCAATTGAAACAAAAAGCCCTGTCAATGCAGAAAATTCCATCCTCCAAAAAGCCGGAGCGTAATCCTGTTTTAAAATATACGGGAATGGCCTTTCAAATGATTGGGGTCATTGTTACTTTAACTTTGATTGGCCGGTACTTAGACCAATATTTTAAAAGTACTTTTCCAATTTACACATTGGTTTTGGTCATTTTTTCAGTTTTTGCCGCACTTTTTTTAACAATTCGTGATTTAATCAAGTAAATCTTTAGGTTTGCAGCATGTTTAGCCAAAGTTTTTACAAAATCATTAGCCTTTCCAGTTTGGTATTGGCCATTTGCATTGGCATTTTTAACTACTTTAATAGTTCATTATCAAATAGTTTACTTGTTTGGCCGGCTTTACTTTACCTCTATTTTTTGAGTTGTATTATCTATTATGTTTCGCATTCTGGACTTAAGAAAGACAACAAAACTTTTTTGACAAGAATTTATTCTTCCATAGGCATCAGATTTATTTTTAGTTTGTCTCCATTACTCATTTACCTGTTTTTCATGCCTTCCAAGGATATTTATTTTATAATTACGTATCTTTTCTTGTATTTCTTTTACACTGCTTTTGAAATTTATTTCCTTGTTGCTAACTTGCGCCCCGATTCTAAAAAATAACCGACTCATGCAAAGTTCCAATAAAAAGATTTTCAAGCGTTTAGCACTGACAGCATTCCTTTTAACAGCTATCGGATTCTGGAGCTTTCAATCTTTTGCCAACGAAACTGCTACAGATTCTTTGACTGAACAGACTTTGGTAACTGAAAATCATGCAGATGCACATACTTCCGAAACCCATGAAGAAGGTAAAGTAGATGCTGGTAAATTAATTATGGAACATATTGCAGATGCACATGATTGGCATATTGCTACTATCGGAACCTCACATATTTCTATTCCATTGCCTGTTATTATCAAAGATGCATCGGGTTTAAAAGTATTCCTTTCTAGTAAATTCCACCATGGACACGAAAGTTTTGAGGGATATGCCTTGAGAGAAGGGAAAATTGTAGCTGTTGATGCAAACAACGAAATCATTGAAAACGCTGACTTCATCGACCTTTCAATCACGAAAAACGTTGCAGCAATGTTTATTGCAGTATTCGTATTGTGTTGGTTGATGTTGAGAGTAGCCGCTCATTATTCCAAAAACAACAACAAAGCTCCAAAAGGAATCAATAACTTAATTGAAACTTTGATTTTATTTATCAGAGATGAGATTGCAAAACCATCCATTGGTCCAAAATACGAAAAGTTCTTGCCTTATTTATTGACCATTTTCTTCTTCATTTTCATCAATAACTTATTTGGATTGGTTCCTTTCTTCCCAGGAGGAGCCAATGTAACAGGAAATATCGCCATTACATTGGTATTGGCAATTTTTACCTTTGTTATTACTTCATTCAGTGGAAACAAGAGCTATTGGGGACATATTTTTGCCCCTCCAGGCGTTCCAAAACCCTTGTGGATTTTATTGGTTCCAATTGAAATCATTGGGATGTTGAACAAACCTATCGTATTGATGATTCGTTTGTTTGCCAATATCACTGCAGGGCATATCATCATTTTAGGATTTTTCAGCTTGATTTTCATTTTTGGAGCAATGAACCAATACATGGGATTGGGTGTTTCTGTTTTATCCGTTGCATTTACCACTTTTATGAGCTTCTTAGAATTGTTAGTAGCCTTCTTACAAGCTTATGTATTTACTTTATTATCTTCACTGTATTTTGGTTCAGCAGTTGAAGAACACCACCACGAAGAACATCATTAATCAACAATATAATCATCTATTAACTTAAAACAATTATGAGTTTATTTAACATCATCTTAGACGCAGTAGCAGATCCAGGTTTCGCAAAAATGGGTGCAGGTATCGGTGCAGGTTTAGCTGCAATCGGTGCAGGTTTGGGTATTGGACGTATTGGCGGTAGCGCTCTTGAGTCTATTGCTCGTCAACCTGAAGTATCAGGCGACATTCGTGCAAACATGATCGTAGCAGCTGCGCTGATTGAAGGTGCTGCCTTCTTCGGTATCGTAGTTTGTCTTTTGATCGTATTGCTTTAATACAAATTTGAAAGAAACACATCTGCCTCATGGCATGATGTGTTTCTTATCTAGTAGTAGCATTTCAATCAAAACATTAATCATTAGTACAAATGGAATTAGTAAAACCTGGCTTAGGTTTAATTTTTTGGATGACAATTACCTTCAGTTTGGTATTGTTTATCCTTTCAAAATTTGCATGGAAACCAATTCTTAACTCTATTAGAGAAAGAGAAGATTCTATCAACAATGCATTGAATGCAGCTGATGAAGCGCGCAAACAAATGGATGCATTGAAATCAGACAATGAAAAACTGCTTCAACAAGCACGTATCGAAAGAGATGCCCTGCTAAAAGAAGCAAAAGAAATGAAAGACGAAATTATCAGTCAAGCTAAAAAATCTGCTGATGATGAAAGCAGAAGAATTTTAACTGCTGCTAACGAGTCTATCGAATCTGCCAAAATCAAAGCATTGAATGAGTTAAAAACTCAAGTTGCTGTATTGTCTGTTGATTTAGCTGAAAAAGTGCTTTCAAAGAAAATGGAAGACCGTTCAGCGCAAGAAGCATTCGTCAATGAAAATCTGAAATCAATAACATTGAACTAAGATGTCTGAAACCAGAGTATCCAACCGGTATGCAAAATCTCTTATAGACCTTGCCAAGGAACAAAATATCCTTGAGCAGGTTTTTAATGATATGGAAGCATTCAAATCAACCCTTGACCAAAATTCAGAATTGAGCAATTTGCTCAAAAGTCCAGTTGTTGATGCTGACAAAAAGAAAAGTATACTAAACAAAATTTTTGCGGGTTCATTCAATCAACTTACCCTTAAGTTTTTTGAAGTCATCATTCGTAAAAAAAGAGAGTATTTCTTAAATGATATCGCCATTGCCTTTATTAATCAGTACAGAGCAATGAACAATATCACTACCGCAACAGTTACAACTGCTTCTGAAATGAGCAGTCAAACCTTGCAAGACATTACTCAACTTCTCGAGAAAAACACAGGAAAGAAAGTCATTATAGATCGTAAAATAAATCCGAGCCTGATCGGAGGAATGGTGGTTCAAATTGAAGATAAACTATTTGATGCCAGCATTTCAGGGAAACTCAGGAAAGCAAAACAAGAATTATTAAACACTTACATTTCAAAATAATAAAGTCATTATGGTAGAAATTAGACCTGACGAAGTATCAGCCATCATTCGTGAGCAGTTAAGCAATTTTAAATCTGCTACTGAACTTGAAGAAGTAGGTACTGTACTGCAAGTGGGCGACGGTATCGCGCGCATTTATGGATTAACAAAAGTTCAATCCGGCGAATTGATTCAATTTGCAAACGGTGTTGAAGGAATTGTACTGAACCTTGAAGAAGACAATGTTGGTGCGGTGTTATTAGGAACATCTGAAGAAATTAAAGAAGGTGATACTGTAAAAAGAACAGGTCGTATTGCTTCTATCAAAGTAGGTGATGGAATGGTAGGTCGTGTAATCAATACACTAGGTAGAGCTATCGATGGTAAAGGACCAATTGCTGGTGATTTATACGAAATGCCTTTGGAAAGAAAAGCGCCTGGTGTAATCTACCGTGAGCCAGTTAAAGAACCATTACAAACTGGAATTAAAGCGATTGACGCCATGATTCCAATTGGTCGTGGACAAAGGGAATTGGTAATTGGTGACCGTCAAACAGGTAAAACAGCTGTTTGTATTGATGCCATTATCAACCAAAAAGAATTTTATGAAGCTGGTAACCCAGTTTATTGTATATATGTAGCTTGTGGTCAAAAAGCATCTACCATTGCTCAAGTTGTAAAAACTTTAGAAGAGCGTGGAGCAATGCCTTATACGGTTGTAGTTGCTGCAACTTCATCGGATCCAGCGCCAATGCAATTCTTTGCCCCTATGGCAGGTGCTGCAATTGGAGAATTCTTCCGTGATACAGGTCGTCCTGCTTTGGTAGTTTATGATGATTTATCTAAACAAGCTGTAGCTTACCGTGAAGTATCCTTATTGCTTCGTCGTCCTCCTGGGCGTGAAGCTTATCCTGGAGACGTATTCTATTTGCATAGCCGTTTATTAGAAAGAGCTGCCAAAATCAACTCAACTGATAGCATTGCTAAACAAATGAATGATTTACCAGATTCTATCAAACATCTAGTAAAAGGTGGCGGTTCTTTAACTGCATTGCCAATTATTGAAACACAAGCTGGTGACGTATCAGCTTATATTCCAACCAACGTAATTTCAATTACTGATGGTCAGATTTTCTTGGAAGCAAACTTATTCAACTCAGGTATCAGACCGGCTATTAACGTAGGTATTTCTGTATCTCGTGTGGGTGGTAATGCGCAGATTAAATCTATGAAGAAAGTGGCTGGTACCTTGAAATTAGACCAAGCGCAATACAGAGAATTAGAAGCATTCTCAAAATTTGGTTCTGATTTAGATGCTGCTACCAAATCAGTATTGGCTAAAGGTGCTAGAAACGTAGAAATCTTGAAACAAGGTCAATTCTCGCCATTGCGTGTTGAACAACAAGTTGCAATTATTTACCTAGGAACAAAAGGTTTGTTATCAAATATTCCAACTCACCAAGTAAGAGCGTTTGAAGCTGAATTCCACCAATTCATGGAGGCAAAGCATAAAGACACTTTGAATGAGTTGAAAAAAGGAAATATCAACGATGATGTTACTAAAGTAATTGAAGCTGTTGCGAAAGATCTTTCAGCTAAGTATAACGCTTAATATTAAACAAATTGGCTAATTTAAAAGAAGTTCGAATTCGCATTGCATCAGTAAACTCAACTCAGCAGATTACAAAAGCCATGAAATTGGTTTCTGCTACCAAATTGAGAAGAGCTCAAAATGCAATTTTGCAAATGAGACCTTATGCGCAAAAATTGAATGGAATTTTATCCAATTTAAGCGATTCAGTTGATGACGATTCTTTAAAAGTATATTTCAACCAAAGAGAAATTAAAAAAGTATTATTGGTTGTTGTTACCTCAGATAGAGGTCTTTGTGGTTCATTCAATGCAAATGTTATCAAATTAACCAATCGTTTGATCAAAGAAGTATACAGCAATGCCGAGGTAACTGTTCTTCCAATCGGGAAAAAAGGATTTGAATTTTTCAATAAAACTTCGGTTGCTAGAATCACTTCTTATAAAGATGCGTTACAAACATTGAATGCTGAAAACGGTTTTGAAATTGGCACTTATCTTTTGAACGAATTCAAATCGGGTAAGTTTGATAAAATTGAAATCGTTTACAACCAATTTAAAAATGCTGCTACTCAAATTTTAAGTAACGAAGCATTTTTGCCGATCATCAAAAAAACAGATATCAATGCTAGCAATGATAAATCTGATTATATTTTTGAGCCTTCAAAAGCTGAAATTTTAGAAGAATTAATTCCTAGAATTTTAAAGACTCAATTGTACAAATCAATGATTGATTCTTTGGCTTCAGAACATGGTGCAAGAATGGTTGCAATGGATAAAGCAACCGAGAATGCCGGTGAATTACTGAAAGGATTAAAATTAGAATACAACAGGGCAAGGCAAGCCGCAATTACGAAAGAAATTTCTGAAATTGTTGGGGGTGCCGCCGCATTAAGTTCTTAAAAAAAAGCCACTCATTGAGTGGCTTTTTTGTTGGCAATGAAAACAGACCTTTATCCCTATCAAGGCGTACTTCTAGATAAATTACTTGAAGCTGGATTTTACAGAATGCACCAGCATGTATTTACAACAGACTGTACCATTTTAAATGATGATTTTTTTAGCCTTTTTTGGCTTAGAACTGATTTGTCCAAAATACAGTTTTCAAAATCACAACTCAAACTTCAACAATTAAACAAAAAGTTCAGGGTTGAAATTTCAGTACTAAACCTCAGGCAAGAAGTATATGATTTATTCAATGAATACCGAGCGGCTATCAATTTTGATCATGTGAATCAATTAGATGATTTTATTACTGAAGAAAATGGCATCAACAGATTTTACAGCAAAGAAGTTTGTATTTACGACCATGAAAAATTAATTGCTTTTGGGCTGTTTGACGAAGGAAATGAAAGTATAGCTGGTATCATTAATTTTTTCGACCCGGCATATAAAAAATATAGCTTAGGAAAGTACTTGATGTTCTTGAAATGTCAATATGCTGTATCACATCAAATTAAATATTATTACCCAGGCTATATAGCAGTTGGCTACCCTAAGTTCGATTATAAAATTTATCCAAATGTAGAAGCTGTTGAAATACTCGATTCAATGCAAGCAATTTGGTTTCCTTATTCAGAAGCTATTTTACATGCATTGAATAAAAGATTCGAGATATTATTTGGTTAAAACTGAAATTAAAAATAAGTTTAAAAGATCAATCCATAATCGGAATTAATCCCATTTTGAAACACCAAATGACTAAACGAACAAGTCTTTTCTAATTTGTTTCTTATTGATTTACAGAACTTTAAGTGGCTTTTTGATTTTTGGCACAGTTATATAGGTAAAGCCGTACAACGCTTAACCTCGTTGTATAAAAACCATGAATCAAGAAATTAAAAAAATGTTCAACAAAGTAATCGGCATGCTGTTGCTGTTGACTTTTTGGAGTCATCCAAGTAAGGCAACTATAGACGCAAGTTCTTACCAAATGAATCTCAAAACTGGGACCAATTTGGTAACAAGTGGCACTAAAAACGCAATCATTAGTGCAAACACCAGCAATGCCATTAGTTCTAGAATTACACTTCCATTCAATTTCACTTTAGATGGAACGCTTTACACTCATTTTATCGCCTGTTCAGACGGCTGGATAAAATTAGGAAATGGGACCATGACCGCATCAACAAACTTTAACAACAGTTTAAACGATGCCAATGACAGACCTAAAATTGCACCTTTCTGGGACGAAATGAACATCCCTTCTGGAGCAGGACAGGGAGTTTCTGTTTTCACATCTGGGTCAAGTCCATCTAGAAAATTTGTGATTGAATGGACCGTTGCCATTGTAAAAAATGGAACTGGAAGAGGAACTTTCCAATTGGTATTACATGAAAGCAGTAACCAAATTCAATTTATCTACAACAACATGCTTAAAAATAATAGCAACCAGTTTTTTGGAAGTTATTCGGCGGGTATTGCAGGTGCGGGAAATGATTTTGCTTCTTTGACCATGGCCTCAAACGGAAATCATACTGTAAATTACAATACAGTTAACAATTCAAATAACAGTATAATTCCAAATGGAACATCAATTGTATTCACCAAAACAATTACCAGCAATTCAAGCGCCATGTTGTTCTCTAATTTGAACACACATGGTTTTAAAGCGGATTGGACAAAAGGAAACGGTCAAAACAGATTGGTGGTTTGTAGGCCAAGTAATACCACAGCAGTTGCACCTGTAAATTTTAACAATTATACAGCAAATGCTATTTATGGTGCAGGCTCATTGATTGGATCTGGGTATGTGGTTTTGAGTAGCAATTTGAATTCAATAACTGTCACCAACTTAAACAGTAATACAAATTATTGTTTAGATGTTTACGAATATACAGGTACCATCAGTGATGGTTCTGCTGTTTTTAAAACAGAAGAATATAGTGCTTGTCAAAATACGCTTCCATTATTGGGCTCAAGTAATTTTGTTGTAACAGGAATTGGCTATACATCTGTTAGTTTTTCTTGGGACAATGGCAACGGTAATGAAAGGATCGTATTGGTTTCTAAAGGCGATACTGCTAGCCAATTGCCAACAGATTATACTTGGTACAATGCCAGTTTAAACTATGGCAGTGGGAGTCAAATTGGTAATGCTTATGTTGTTTACGCTTCAAGTAACAATGCTTTAAATACCAGCATTACTGTAAACAATCTAGAGACTGGCTCAACTTATTACTTTACAGTCATTGAATATGAATACAACGGAGAAGTGCCTGTATATGCGAATCATTTAAAATTAACTGATGCAAGCCCTACGCTATCTAATGATATTGATGAAGATGGTGTTGCTGATGAAGAGGACGCATTTCCGTTTGATCCAAACAAAGCATATAAAACCAATTACCCAGCAAGTGGCTTCGGTACTTTGATGTATGAAGATTTATGGCCAGGAAAAGGCGATTATGATTTCAATGATTTAGTGGTAGACTACCAATACGAAATTGTTTCAAATGCCAACGACCAAGTTGTTGAAGTAAACTACAATTTTGTAACTAGAGCAATTGGTGGCGCCTTGCACAATGGATTTGGCTTCCAATTGGATAGCATTTTACCTGGTAAAATTACCAGTATAAATGGAACCAGAACTGATGGTGTAACTTGGACTAGCTTCAACACCAATGGAACAGAAGCTGGAAACAATACCGAAGCAAATATTATTGTTTTCAAAGATGCTTATGATTTATTACCAACAACAGGAGGTTATTGGTTCGTCAATGTAGAGGAAAATGCACCAGATGTTGGGAATGATACGGCTTCAATATCAATCAAATTCATCAACAATGGGGTTGCGCCTCAAGCAGGAACCGTTTCAACTCAACAATTGGCACATACCAAATTCAATCCTTACATCATTGTTGGACAAGAAAGAGGAAAAGAAATTCATTTGGCTGACAAAAGACCAAGTGCAAAAATGAACATGAGTTATTTTGGTACAGTTGATGACAATAGCATTCCAGCTCAAAACAGATACTATAAAACTGATGCCAACTTACCATGGGCTTTGAATATTGGAAGTTCAATCCCTTATACAAAAGAGAAAAATGATTTCAGTAGCTGTTTCCCAAATTTCAGCAATTGGGCTCAAAGTGGTGGTTTAAACAACGCGAATTGGCATACCAATGCAAATGGAAATAGAGTATCAAACCGATTAATGAATAGATAAGACTTATATGAAAAAAATAATATTTGCAATGTTCCTTAGTATAGGATTGCTTAGCATGGCTTGTAAAAAGCATACCGTAAACAACGAAAACAGTGGCGCAAACCAAAGCAAATTTGAAAACATCAAAGCCCCACAAAATTTTAAATGGTCAACATTAAATACCATTAATTTCAATTACATCCCAACTGCAAACGATGCCAGGGTTTCTACCTTAAAAATTGTAGACGCAACAGGAAATATCTATTTTCAAAGGTTACAAAAAGCCAACCAGGCATTTGAATCAACCATAGAAGTACCTGGACATATTCAACAATTAGAAATGCGGTATGCAGGTTTGAAGAAAGCAATTGCAATTACAAATGGCAAAGCAACTATTTCACTTAGGTAATTTCAATTCAATATTTTAAAAAGGTGGTTTTCTAAAGACCACCTTTTTTTATTCTTCATTTGCCCTATCAAGTAAAGATTGGGGTAGTTGTTTACTGGCATTGGCTCCCATTTTCTTGAGTTCTTCAATTTGCTTAATCACATTTCCTTTACCTGTAGAAAAACGCTTCATGGCATTTTCGTAACTGGCTTTACTGGCATCCATTCTTTTACCCAAATCAATCATTTCTTCAATAAAGCCATTGAACTTATCGTACAAATCTCCTGCTTTTGAAGCAATATCAATGGCATGCCTTGTTTGTTTTTCTTGTTTCCAAATATTTGCAACCGTTCTTAAAGTTGCCAATAAAGTACTTGGACTTACAATGATGATATTTTTCTCAAAAGCATCATTGAATATTTGTGAATCATGCTGTACCGAAAGCGCAAAAGCTGGTTCTATTGGAACAAATAGCAAAACAAAATCTAAATTTTCCCCGAATTTCAAGCTTTGGTATTTCTTTTCACTCAAGCCTTTGATGTGATTCCTCAGCGATTGTAAATGCTCTTTAATTGCCCCCTGTTTTAACAATTCATCTTCAGCAGAAGAAAACTTTTCATAAGCAACTAAACTCACTTTTGAATCTATGACCAATACTTTTGAATCGGGCAATTGAACCAAAACATCTGGTTGAAAGCGTTTGCCTTCTTCATCTGTAATGGATGCTTGAATGACATATTCTATTTCTTTTTGCAATCCAGATTTTTCAAGAATTCGCTCTAGAATAAATTCACCCCAATTGCCTTGTGTTTTGGTGTCCCCTTTTAAGGCTTTGGTTAAATTTTGTGCATCTGTGCTCATTTTCTGGTTCAAATCATGCAACATGATGATTTGTTGCTTTAAACTTGCTTTTTCACGCGTTTCTTCCTCATAATGCCGTTGAACTTTGTCTTCAAAATCTTTAATTTTATCTTTTAGGGGATTCAGAATTTGATGTAAACTTTGCTGATTTTGGTCGCTAAACTTTTTTGATTTTTCATCAATAATTCTGTTGGCTAAATTTTCAAATTCAACTTGCATTTTTTGATTGAGAGAAATCAACTCCTCTTTTTGAATTGCCAACTTTTCTAGCAATGATTCCTTTTCGGCTTCTAACCTTGCTTGCTTTTTAGATTGTTCTTGAAGTAAATCAGAAATGTTTTTTTGATTATTCAGGGCCTCAATTTTTGCATCTTCATTGAATTTCAACTGCGTTTGCAATTTTACCAGTTGCTGTTTCGTAAACAAAAAAGATAAAACATAACCCAGTACAAGACCTATCATCAAGAATAAAATTTGCATCATCAGCATCATTGATTTGAATTTAAATTTAAAAAATACTTGCTAAAATTTTATGCGAATTCAGTTCCCCAAATTGAGGAATATGAATACTAAAATAACGAATCAAAACATCCATTAATTGCAACCTGATAGATTTTGGTATTTGATGCGATGATAAGTGAATCATTTTCAAGTTCATTAATTCATTTAAAAAATAGCTCGTTTCCCTGTCAATACTGTCTGAACTTATCAGCTCAGAACTTACATACACCCCCTCTCTCAAACTAAAGTAGAGATGGGTTGAAGAGAAATTATTGGCAGGCGCAAAACCTAAGTATTTACTAAAATGAACTAGAAAATAACTAGGAATATTGCCAAGTCCCTGTTCTTGAATATCTATAAACTGAATAAAACTAAAAAGGAATTCAAATAACTGTTCATCTTTCTGATTTTCTGCTTTGATGCATTTGTGAATGAATTCAGCCATGAACATAGCAATAGAAGATTTGACAATATCAAAATGCAAATGGTTTAGAACGGGGTAAGACTTTAGCTCTTTAATTCGCTGAAATGATTTGTTTTGCTGGAAACTGATGTCCAATTCTAAAAGGGTCAGCAACAGAATTTGAGAAGGTTTGATTGTGCCCTTTCTTGACCTTACACCATTTACCATAAAAGGAATCAAACCATAATGATCGGTATATACTTTTAAAATAACAGAAGTTTCTGAATATGGAATAGACCCAATAACGATACCTCTGATTTTATCAATCATTTTATAGAGAATTGTGCGCCAATAAACCTTCTTTAGTAATCAGATAGGCATAGGCACTCATGTTGTCAGAGTCATAGATAAAACTTCTGACATAATCTTGCTTTGCCTCGTCCCATTGCATTGAAACAATCATTTTTTTATGAATCAAGGTTTTGATCACATCAGCTACTACCGGACTGGGTGCAGCAACTTCTTCTAATATTTTGTCGAATGATTCTACAAAATAGACGCAATTCAACACATCCCATTCAATTTGACTTATTTCCATCTTGTTAATGCGTTCTGTCTTTCCAGTGATATTTTTTAGTGTTTGCCAAGAACCCAATAGCAATGACATATAATAAATGAAATGGTGCTGCTATTGGCAAGTACCAAATGTACGACTCTAATTTAAGAAACTTTAAAACCGAAAAGATAAATAAGCCTTCAAGGAATGTTTTCATGAGAAGTACAAATATTCCAAGTTTCAAAAATCCAAGTTCCACAATTCCATAGCTCAAATAAAAAACAAGCAATAAATTGAACAAATAAGCAGCAACCAGAATGAATGTAATACTTTTATTTTCATATTTGGTACTCTTAGAAACCCAACGTTTGCGTTGTTCCATAAACTCATTCAAATTACTGGCAGATTTGGTTGAGACAATGGCTTCTCTGTCTTTTAAAAAAGCCAGTGTACCCGGAAATTTCACATGAATCTTATGCATTAAAAATTCATCATCTCCCGAGGCAATTTGTTCATTCCCTTTATAACCTTCAACTTGGTTGAAAATACTTTTTCTAAAAATTAAATTGGCTGCACTACACATGTTGGGATTTGACAATTGAATGCTTCCAGCGCCAATGCCTAATAAACCAGAAAACTCTAATGACTGAAGTTTTTCAAACCAATTATTTGCTTGTAAAACTACTGGAGCATACACAAAATTTAAATGTTTCTTATGTGAAAGCAAACGGTTGACAGCTTGTAACCATGTTGCCTCTCTAATGCAATCTGCATCGGTTAAAACAATCCAATCAAACTTTGCGTGCTCAATTCCTTTTGTAATGGCTTGTTTTTTATTTTTAACACCAGATTCCTTGCTTAAATCTATCACACTGATAGGGAGCTCTGGATGTAAGTTTTTAAAATCTGTAATAATTTCTAGGGTATTGTCCGTGGAATGATCGTTGATGAGAACAAGTTCAAACAGATGAAGTGGATAATTCTGCTGAAATAAGTTTGTCATATTTTCAAGAACACAGTGGGCCTCATTTCTCATTGAAATAAGAATACTGAATTTAGTGGAAGCTGGCGTCTCTTCTTTCTCAAAGTGCTTATTGATTTTGAGCCAACCTGTATAAAAATAGAGTATCAAGACGATATACCCCAATGTTAAAATCAACAATATGATGTCTAAATAATTCAAATGCTTTTTTTATTAAAAAAATACAAACCTAATACTGCTGGCAATGCAATGTTAAAGGTCCACAACAAGTAAGTAGCTAACAATATTTCAGGTATGGCAGCTGAAAATGCACCAAGAAAATAAACTGCAGCGGCACCTCTAACGCCAAGTTCTAACAATAAAAAAGAAGGCACCAATAGCTGAACCAAATAGGCACAAAAAATACCAATGATTGCATTATTAAAACCTATTGACACACCAAAAAAGTGCAACAAAATATAAAACTGAAATACAAACAGAAGGTATTTTAATAGCGAATAAAGTAGCACTCCTGTTTTTTGTTGTACTGTATAAAACTCAAGGATATTTAGTGAATCTTGAAACTTTACAAACAATTTAAAACGACTCAGGGAACCTAAAAAAACAGGGAGTTTTATGTACAATGTTAAACAAAGGATGAGCAGAAAGATTTCTAAAACCAATAGTAAACCAATTGGAATTGTATAAAATAGCCCCATGGCTATCGTACCCAATAGCAAAATTACAATATACTGCGCTGCATGACCCAACAATGCAATCACAATTCCTTTTGAGGAATTTATTTGTTTAAGTTGAATGGCTTTGCCTACAAAATCTCCTATTCTACCTGGGCTGATGATAGCCAATGATAAGCCTACAAAAACAGAAGAAATTGCTTCTAATAATGTGATTTTTTCAAATGGTTTAACAAGAAATTTCCATTTGATAGCCTCTATCAAAATATTGAAGAAGCCCACCAGTAAGAATAAAAAAAACAAAACATACGATTCAATATGCGCAAATTTTGCAAATTCTAAATGGATTGAATTGGATTGAAAGCGATGCACGAATTCACACATAACATAAGCAATAACCAAAACAGAAATGATCCATTTTAATGCAGGCAACAACTGCCTAAAATTAAATGTTGAGTTCATATTGGAATAATGCTATGTTTGAAAACAAAGTAACAAACAGAAAGCCCTTAAAACAAATTTGACCAGAAATGAAAGAGAGAATTATTCTTGGAATTGACCCTGGAACTCAAATCATGGGCTATGGAATCATTCATTGTAAAGGCAAGGAATCGGTTTTATTGAGTATGGGTGTTTTAAAGCTTGATAAATATGATGATTATGCCCTCAAATTGAAAAAAATATTTGAACGAACTACCGGACTCATAGATGAATTCAAGCCTGATGAAATGGCGATTGAAGCTCCCTTTTTTGGCAAGAATGTTCAATCTATGCTTAAACTTGGAAGAGCCCAAGGTGTAGCTATAGCAGCAGCCATGAACCGTGAAATTGTAGTAACAGAATATTCACCTAAAAAAATAAAACAATCAATTACGGGCAATGGAAATGCAAGCAAAGAGCAGGTTTCTGCCATGCTGCAACATATTTTCAAATTCAAAGAAGAACCCCAATTTTTTGATGCAACTGATGGATTAGCTGCCGCTTTTTGTCATTTTATTCAATCCAAATTGCCTGAAATTAAATCAGCACCCAAGAAAACTCCAAGCAAAAATAAAGCCCAATCATGGGCTAGTTTTGTAAGCAAGAATCCAGATAAAATTATAAAAAAGTAATTGAAACTATTGGCAAGAGACAATTTTTTCAGCAATTGAAATAAATTGTTCTTTGGTCAAATTTAGTTTCTCATTGGAGAAGTTCATTTCATGGACCTGAGTAAATGGCACCAAATGAATATGTGCATGAGGCACTTCTAAACCAATTACAGCAACACCTATTCTTTTTTCAGGGAAGGCCTTTTTTAGCTGTTCTGCCACTCTTTTGGCAAAAACTTGTAACCCAACATAAGTTGCATCGTCTAAATCAAATAAATAGTCGATTTCTTTTTTAGGAACAACCAATGTATGACCATAAGTTAATGGCTGAATATCTAAAAATGCATAATAATTTTCATCTTCTGCAATTTTATAAGAAGGAATTTCCCCTGCTATGATGCTAGAAAAAATACTCGCCATTACAAAGAGATATCTATAATTTCTAGTTTGATTAAACCAGCTGGTACTTGCACATCACAAATATCACCTACTTTTCTTCCCATTAATCCAATACCTATAGGTGATTTAAATGAAATTTTACCTGATTTTAAATCGGCCTCTTTTTCATTTACCAAAGTATATACTATTTCTTTGTTGGTTTGTTTGTTGACCACTTTAACTTTAGAAAGCATCATTACCTTACTGGTATCGAGTTTACTTTCATCTATGATACGCGTTTTAGTGATTAAATCTTCCAGCATTGCAATTTTAGTTTCCAAAAGTCCTTGGTCTTCTTTTGCGGCATGGTACTCAGCGTTTTCACTTAAATCCCCTTTATCTCTTGCATCAGCAATTTGTTTTGAGATAAAAGGTCTTTGAACATACTTCATTTCATGAAGTTCTTTTTGAAGCTTTTCTAAGCCTTCTTTGGTTACATAATTTATTTCTGCCATGTGCTATGTAATTACGGGTTAAATAGAAAAGGAAACGTTCCGACAAGTCGGAACGTTTCCTTTTCATATATACAATTATACGATATTTTTTATTTACCTGAAAGTGTCAAACGAATGCCTACTGTATGCATACCGTTGAAAATTCTAGTTGGTGCATACGAATAATCCAAAGCAAATGCAGTACCATTTTTAGAAATAGGCATTTGCAAAGTCAATCCACCCCAGAATCCATAATCTGAAGCCAAATTGCTTGGATTACTTGGATTGTGTTTGAAGCTATTGGCTTCTTGAATTAAATAGGCTCCTCTTAACATAAACATTTCTTTGTAGGCATATTCAGCACCAAGGCCCAAAATGTTTGATTGAAATGCATTGTACTGAAAATTTCCATTTGCAGTTAAGCGGTGGTAATAAGTATTGTCATTGTTATCTAAACGCATATCATAAGCCAAACCTATGTTTACCAATGCGGGTAAGTTGAAATAATCTGCATCAAATAAGGCTCTTCTGTCTGCACCAGTAGATGAATTGATGGCTCTGAATGAAAGACCCGAACCGGTATAGCTTAAATCCGGACCGATATTTCTCACTGAAATACCTAAACGAAAATCTTCTTTTTTGATTTTTTTCATTTTGGCATTGAAAGAGGTTTGGTATTGCACACCAAAGTCCATTGCTACACCAGAAGCTCTCACATCAGCGGTTCCCTCAGAAACTATTCTCAGCAAGGCTCCTCCAGTAATTGAGTTTGAAAATTGCTTTGAATAAGAAGCGTTCAAATTCAACAATTGAGGCTTGTAACTTGGCAAAGTTCCATCAGGATTGTCAAATGAAGTAATTGGAATATCTCCAAAATCCCAAGAAGTAATCCCTAAACCCATCACGCCTCCACTCCCCTCTTCACCTAGTGCTTGCGCAATTCCCAAATTATTGATACTGATTCCAGTTCCAGCAAAGTAATTCATTCTGCTAAAAGCCACTTCAGTTCCTGTTGTATATGCCAAACCTCCAATATTTAGGTAGAATGATTCAACTCCTCTTACATTGGCAGTTCCAATTCCACCCAAACCCGATGAACGAGCGAATGGATTGACAACTAATTGGGTTGCACCTGCACCGCCTGCTCTATCTGGATTTCCTGCAAAACCTGCAAATCCAGAAAGCAAGCCCAAAACCAATGCTATTTTACTTTTATTGTTCATGTCAATTTTCTTTTTTGAATTAGGTAAATCTTAAGATTAGAAAGTATCAAAATCTGTTTTACGCATGATACCAAACCATTTAATAACTTTTTCTGAGTTGCCATCATACACATGAATCAAATAGATCCCACTTGAAATAGGCACATTCGCATCATTTTTCAAATTCCAATCAATGTATGTTTTAGAATCATCATCTTTTCTGATTCTTCTTACTAAAAATCCACTTTGTGTATAAATTGAAACCACACAGAATTTTGGCAAATTGGTTAACCTTACTCTTGCGTCTAATTGGTTGTTTGGATCTTCATACCCTGCATAAGCATAGTATGGATTTGGAGAAACCGATACCAAATCTAAAGCTGTTTTCTTTGCTTCAGGCGTACCAATTGTTGGTGCTATGTTTTCTGTTGAAAATCTGTACAAAGGCAAACCATTATTTTCTAAAACACTTGAGGTACTTGTATAAGAAGCATACGGCCTTTTTACTCTCAATTTTACAGTAGTTTTGGTAGGTATTAAGCCTTGTTCTACACTAAACATTGGGTATGAAGGCTGAGTAATTGGCATGGTAACCCACATGGCTTGTGAATACAAATATCTTTTCAATAAGGTAACGTTGGTACCATTTTCTATCAATGTAAATAAGCTATCGTAGCTCTTGCCTTGATCGTATCTAGGACCTCTGTAACTTACAGGGCTGGTTGGTGTTGATCTGAAAGCTTTAGTTCCCATGATGTAAATATGGTGCTTTCCTCCAAACAAGAATTCCATTCCACCTGCATTGTTTGAAATGTAATTTCTTGTAGGATTCCAAATCATGTCATTTCCATTTTCAGTTGGCAATGATGAATCTTCAGCAAATAAGATATTTAATCTTTCACCAGTTTCTACATTCACTGCATATCCAGGGAACCAACCCATACCGTTTCCTGTTCCATCAGGCTTTCCGTTTTTATCTACCGAGGGCGATTTTCTTCTGTTCATTTTAACAGCACCACCCACAGTTAAATTATAATTTTCACCAGCTTCAATTACAACACAACGTGTCCATAAACTCTTGTCATTGGTCATGACTAAATCTACGCCTTGTAATTCAGACAATTGGTTATCTGTTGTATAGCCTCCATTACCTGCTGAACCTTTTCCATCAGAGGCTACGGCCCAAGCTGGTCCATAAGTTGACTGTTTTGTATCTGAAGCAACAGCTCTTGCAGCTAATGCGTAAGGTGCCCAAGTTCCACCTAAGATTTTACCAAATGCTTTTCTAGGATCAATCGGTGATTTTGGAGCTTTTGAACCTGCAGCAAAATCATGCTCATAGAAATTACCGTATTCAGGATCACCATTTTTACCAGCTCTGATCCAGTTGAATTGCGAAATAGGAGCAGCTTCATCTGGAACACCACCTAACCAAGCATAATTTGGATTTTCAAATTCTAAGCTTCCACTTACAAATCCATTGCTGATATCATTTGGATCATCTGGATTGCCTAATGAAGTGGCTTGTTGCGTTGAAATACTGATTCCCCACTTGCTAAATATTTGCTCGTTTGGAGCACCCAAAGAACGTTCAGCCTTAATGACTTCGTTGGTGGTCAAATTTTTAAGTGTCCAATATGCAGTATCTCCATTTAATTGAGCCGCTTTGTCAGAATTTGAACTGTCTATGAATCTCAATTCAAAGTTTGCTTGAGGAATTTTAAACGGATTGATCACTTTTACCAAAACAGGACCAAATCCAATTTTGTATTTTGGCGCCTCCACATAATAAGGAGCCAATAAAGCTTTGTGAATCGTTTCTTCGGTTAATTGAATTTCCAATCCTGAGTTTCCGATACCTTCAATTTTTTGAATTTCTGGACCATCGCCATATGAAGAATTTAAAGTTGTTCCATTTCCGTGTGGTGCTGCTTTATGAGGCACAGCCATATAGGTTGTATTGGCTGAACCGTCATATCTTTTTCTACCTGCTAAATATTGAGTTTGTTCTTTAGAACAGTTTACTGCACTCGAGTAAGCAATCAAATAATAATGGTAATTTTGGAAGTTGATCAAAGTTTGATCTGAAGCTGTAGAGAATAAATCTTTGGTAATTTCAAAACTATGTTGAACACCTTTGTCTGCTCCAGCAACCATAATTTTCTTGGTACTACCTAAATCAGGATCATTTACAATGTTTACAATCATGTTCACACCATCAGCAATATCACACTGTGCCACTAAACGGGCTTCATCATTGTTGTAAATGTCTCCTGGAGGTGAACTGGTTTTGGTTTGGTAAATTTGATAACCTTGGAACTTGTACAAAGTTTTGCTATCGCACAATCCCGCACTAGAATCTACATAAGCTTCTGTCTTTTGGTAATTGGTAATATTGATGATTAATTTTCTATCCAATTCCGTGATTTCCATGGTTGGAATTGAAGGTCCATCAATAAATTTAAAATTGTTATTGTAAAGCACATAAGCTTTATCAGAAGCTTCTTTCAATAAATTAAATGAACCCGTAGAACCACCGGTAGTTGCTCTTGCCCAAACAACTGCAATGGTTACTTCATTCTTAGCGCCAGGCAATAAGCTGAAAGGTCCAGCTGTCTGCATAAACCTTCTGTCTCCAGGTTGGTTATTTGCAATTTTCTCTGTCCAAGCTTCTCTATTTGCAGGGTCTGAATTCCCAGGGAACATGAATGAGGCTGTATCTGTACCACCTCTTCCATTTCCACCATAAGTAATACTCAAACCATCTGTCCATCTTCCATTCAAATAGTTCCAATAATGTTCAGGTCTTCTTGGGTTTCCAGTCACTGAAAAGTCATTGTTGTAATAAACGAATTTAGTTAAACCAATTTCAGATCCGTCAGGTCTTCTTGGGCCTTCGAAAAAGTTCACACCCACACTTGGAGGATTCAAACCATATCCTAAGATACCTTCATCATTGTCATCCCCGTTGTAACACAAACCTAAATTTCTTTTCACATCACACTCAACATAGTCATCTGAGTAATTCCCTAAATCGGCATCTACCCATTGACCAAAAATACAACTGTCTACGGTTTCTGAACCTCTATTGTAAATAGTAGTTCTGTAGAAAGTCATGTTGTTTACTTCATCATTGGTTGAGTAACCAAAGCATTGAGTATGTAATTCAACTCCAATGGCCAAACCTTCAGTTTCAGAGTGAATATTTCCCTTGTCATTGTATATCATGTACAACATCATATCAGGGATGTTTTGAGGATTGTTAAAATCAAAAGATGGATAATCTCCAGAAACTGGGTCATAAATTCCATCATTATTGTAATCCACAAATGGCGCTAAGATTCTAGCTTCGCCTGCTTTCCCATTTCCTGGCCAGGTTGTAATGACATCAGGTGCATTGCTCCAATTGTCTGGATTGTTTCTGAACTGGTCAATTTCTTGTAAAGTGATTTTCCAAATTTGGTCATATGCTTTACATGTTTCTTTTGATACTGAACCTTTAGAAGCTCCGTCCACTTGCAATGGTCCTGGATAGTAGTCGTTTCCACTTTGACGATAGGTTTGGGCGGCGATTCTTAAATTACCTTGGGTAATTCCACCAATCCATAAAGCACCAGCAAAAAGTGAATGTTTAGAAACTTGACCACTTCCTACTTTAGGTACTTCATACCTTGCATTACTTAAGTTCCACCACATGTCACCACCATTTAAAATGGTAGTTCTTACATTGTTGATGTCTAAATCTTTTTGCTGAGAAGCAGGTTCACATCCACTTGCCTTTTTGAAAAGCTGGTCAGCTCCTCTTTTACCAAGTCCAATTACTTCTTTGGAAAAACCAATATGTGCAAATGCCATTAAAGACAATACGAGAACAGGTTTCAATAAAAGATTGGAATTAAATCTATTCATATTTATCATGATAATTTATATTAAAAATAAAGGGCAACACCAATACGCGTTAATCTAGGCAAACTGAATCTGTCTGGATTTAACATTCTTGCATTGTATAAGTCAACATAAGACTGTTGGTTGGTTGCTGTTCTGATTTGCTCTTGGGCTTGTGGTGATGCCAAGAAACCATCATTGTATGCACTTCCAGTATATCTAAATACTGAAGTTACGTTTGCTGTATTCAATAAGTTTTGAACCCATAAGAACACCCTCAATCTGTAGAAAGTTGTACTTCCATCAATTTTCTTTTGTTTGAATTCAAAATTCTTGTCGATGTTCAAATCAACATTGAATTGAGGAGGCAAATTGGCTCCATTGATTGTACCTTTTAATGGACTTCTTACCACTACTCCTGATTGAACTCCATCTGGAGTTGGCAACATGTTTTGGGTGTATGGTCTTCCAGAATAAGCAGTAAAGATGAAATTCAAACCTGCATTTTCTAAAATTTTCTTACCTGCCACAACAGGTCCATCATATTCTTTACCTGACTTGTAATGGTAATCAAAAGTTAATTTAACAGTATGTCTGGTATCAAAATCCAATGGGAAAATTGTTCTCAAAGTTGGTAAACCAACTTGAACCAATGCTCCGCTAGAAGTAGCATTTGAACCCGTTCCATCTGCAAACTGCAATTGGTAATTGGCTCCCAATGATACGTTTCCTAATTCACGGATATTGTATTCTAAACCAATACTTTTAACAGTAGCAAAGTCTAAGTTACCAAAAGTATTGTAATCATTAGGCCAAGCTTGAATGTATCTGTACAACTGTACCATGTTTCTGTATTCACGGTAAGAGGCAATGATCCCTAATGCAGCGTCTTGTCCAATTTGTTGACGGAAACCAATTTCATAATCGGTTACTTGTGTCATTTTCAAATTTGGATTGGCAATGGCACCATCACTCAATCTATTTTGCAAGAAATAATAATCGTCAATTTGACCTACGTTAGTTGAAGGTCTTTGTGTTAAAATATCATAGGTTCCAAAAAACTGACTGGTAGTAGAAATTGGGAACGAGAACCAAACCCTTGGTAACAATTTCAAATCTGGCTCATAATCTTTGAAAGATGCAGCAGTAGGTCTATTTGGATTTGAAGGATCTATCAATAAAGGAGTATTTCTTGTTGTACCTGCATCTCTGGCAATTTGCTGAGGGTCTGTAACTGGATTACCATTCTTGTCAAACCAGTTATTCCCACTTCTAAATCCTGCAACATTTAAACTTGCACTTTGACCACCATCACCAAATTTTTCGTTGTTTACATAAATGGCATAATCATCACCAATTGTTGTTGGTATTTGATTTTTCAAATTACTGAATCTGCTTTCGCTGCTACCTTTTACTTCACCTACAGTATAGATTGGGGCCATGCTATATGGGTCTTTTAACACAGGTTGATTCGCATCAAATCTTTCCATCCTCAAACCAATACGAACAATTAAATCTTTGAATACAAATTTATCTTGCACCCAAGCAGCTAAATAAGTTGGCTGGTAAGCTGGCAACAATCTTGATTTAGGATTGTTCAAGAAATCATCTAAAGAAGGCTTCTTGCTCACAATATTTCCCAAATGGTCATAACCCGAATAACTAACGATAGAATTCCCATTGTTCAACAATTCATCTGCATTGAACATATCTAATGAATAGGTATTTGGTTTGTAAGAATTCACATCAATAAAACTGTATTGATTGATTGGATTGCCATTGGCATCTACAGCTCCATTAGCAATCAAATGGTTTCTTAAATTCTTGTCAAAATTTGTTTGCTGATCTGCAACAATGCGTTTGTTGAACCAAACTGTATCTTGGAAAACGCCATTTTGGTCGAATTTTAGAATTGCACTGTCGCTAGAAGTATTCAATCCAAGGAATTGTCTGTTTGCATTCAAACGCATCAAAGACCACAAACCGTTTGTACTTAAACTGTAAGATCTTCTAAACTGTTGCTCGCCAGTAATACCCAATTGAATTTCATGTTTTGCTTTTGGATTGCTTTTGGGGGCAATGCTAAATTCACTCATAATATACAATGTGTAAATTTCTGACAAACCTTTAGAATAGCCGTTACCATTGGTACCCACATTGCTCCACATATTAGAGTAGATTCCATTTGGATTGTCTCCGTTAATCAAACCACCAAATTGTCTTACTGTTCCTAAGTTTGAAATATTACCAGCTCCTAAGAAATTGTACAAAGCTTTCGTGTAATTTCCTCTAACTGTATTGATATCTGCTTGTTCAAAGGTGTAGGCCGTATCAACTGTACCTGATTGTCTATAGTAGTTAGTCAATTGAATGTATTTGCCATTGTCCATCAAGAAACTATCAGCAGGTTGTCCAAAACCTTTTACAATTCTTGAAAAAGTAGGCGCCTGGTAGGTAGTAAATTTACCTAAATAACCATAGTCAAAATAATTGTCTCCGAATGTTGCATCCATGCTTTCAGAAGAGATTCTTTCATAAGATAATCTTACAGAATAGAATGCGTTGCTGATTCCACCATTTTTTGCAGCATCATCTTTGTTTTTCTCATTGTCTTTTCCAAAGTTTTGGGTCAATTGTAAATACGTTCTAAATACATTTGATTTAGACAAAGAATTGTTGTCATTGTTCATCAATGAACTAAATGAACTCCAGTTTCTGCCTTGAGAAATATTTCCAAAATAACCCAATCTTACGTTTACGTTTCTAGATGGCTGGTAGTTGAAGTTCCCACTGATGTTCACTGAATATCCAGCATTATTTTGTTTGTAACTTACTTTTTCCAAATCAGAAGCTCTTAAATACTCAGCCGCATTGAACAAAGTACCTGATGCACTTGGCACCAATGGCGTGTTTTGCAATTCTTTTAACTTATCTGCTTTTACTTGGTATAAATCTACAGCTGGTAAAGAACCATCTCTACTGTAGGTAAACGAACCTGAAAATAAGAAGCCTAACAATACCCTTTCTTCAGCACCACGACCTTTGTTGATAGATTTAATTGGTCCGGAGATCAAAGTTTGAACTTGGTTATAATGTGAATTGTCTAAATAACCATTGAAAGGGCTCGCAGTAATTATTTCTAAACCTCTGTTGAAATTCTTCGTTGGGGCTTTTGTTGTGATACTAATTGCTCCACCCACAAAGTCTCCATATTGTGCTGGCGTACCACCAGTGATCACTTGAATTTGGTCAATTGCATTTTGAGGAATGCTGTTTGCTCCAGCATTTACCCTCACACCATCTATATAATAAGCTGTACCTTCAGCTCTAGCACCCCTGAAGTTTGGCGTTGATCCATTTCTTGATTCTACACCCAATACTGTATTCGCTATTGAATTTACGTTTCTTACTGGAGATTTCATGATCTCTTGCGAGGTCAATTTACCTCCTTTTACGCCTCCTCTGTCAATCAATTCTTTCTTTACAGTAACAACAACTTCTTTCAATTCGTTGTCGGCAGACATGGAAAAATCAATGAATTTGTCTTCTTCTGCACCTACATAAATACCTTTTAAAGTAGTGTTTGGATACCCTACATAAGTGGCATACAATTCATATTCTCCGGGCTGTAATGCCTTGATAATGAATGCACCCTCATCATCTGAAAGCGCAGTCGCCTTCGCTACACCATTCAGTTTGATGGTAATACTGACATAGTCCAAAGGCTTTTTGGTTTTGCCATCAATTACTTTTCCCCTGATTGTTCCCATACCAGACTGAGCCATCAGCCCAAACTGAATCACAAATACAAATACGAGTAGTGAGTATATTTTCTTCATTTACTTATAATTTACAAATAGCTATACTAAAATAAGAGGTGTAAAATAAATCAGTTAAAAGGAATTTAACAAATTCATCATATAAATGACTGTTTACAACGGGCTTATTTTTCATTAATCTCTATTATTTTTTTCAACAATACGGCAGAAATTTTATCGTAACTCTCTAAGGTCCAGCCTCCAATATGAGGGGTCAGAATTACTTTGTCAGATTCTGCTAAAAACTGAAATTCTTTTTTTTGTGCTGGGGTCAAATTCATCAAATCTTCATTTTCGAGCACGTCCAATGCACATTTATACACTTTGTTATTTTCTAATGCTTCAATGAGGGCTGAAGTTTTAACGATTGGTCCTCTACTTAAGTTCATCAAAAAAATTGATTTTTTAAATGCTGAAAGATAATTTGAATCGACCATTGCATTCGTTTCATCTGTCAAAGGAATATGTAGTGTCAAGACATCTGCTTCTTCAAAAATTCTTTCCATTTCTGACTCAAGATGCAATTCATTTCCGAACCCTTTCAAGAATTTGTCATAAACTAAAACTTTACATCCAAAACCAACCAATCTTTTTGCAACTGCTCTTCCAGTATTGCCATAGCCAATTATTCCAACTGTTTTCTGAGAAAGTTCAATTCCTCTATTTTCCTCTCTCAACCAAATGCCTTTTTTTACTTCAATATCAGACTTAGAGATATTTCTCAGGCCATTCAACAATAAACCCAGCGTATGATCTCCAACTGCATCTGAATTGGCTTCTCCTGCATTGATGCATTCAATTCCGTATTGTTTTGCATGTTCCAAATTGATATTGTCCATACCTGCACCTGCACGCGCAATTAATTTCAAGGATTGACAAGCATTTAATACCTGCTCATCTATTTTTATTTTTGAACGCAAAACCAATACATTGGGTTGATATATTTTCAAATTTTCGAGCAGCTGAGATTTGCTAACATGGGGCTCATAAATTACCTCAAAACCCTGTTTTGATAAGCCCTCATTTAAAATGGGCGAAACATCATCAACTATGTAAACTTTTGGCGTAAAGATCATTTGTTACAAGTGTTAAATTTAGCAAATGAAGTTGCATGACTAGGGGTAATAAAACCAATGCCCCAACGAAAAGTAAATTGCAATTCCTAATAAGTCGTTTGTTGTGGTGATAAAAGGCCCTGTAGCAATAGCAGGGTCTATTTTAAGTTTGTGAAGAAGCATGGGTACCATTGTTCCAAAAATTGATGCAAAAACAATCACCGTCATCAATGCCAAAGCTACCACACCAGACATGTTTGAGTTGGGTGCAAAAAAGTATCCATACAACAAAATAATGACAGAACATATCAGTCCATTTAAGAGTGCAACTCTAGACTCTTTTAAAATTTTCTGAATGATGTTCTTTGAACCCAGTGTATCGTTTACCAAACCTTGAACAACAATTGCAGAGGATTGAACTCCCGCATTGCCTCCCATTGCAGCAATCAAGGGCATAAAAAAAGCCATCTCTGGATGAATGCGTATTTGGTCTTCATACAATTCTAAAAACCTAGAACTGGCAATCCCACCTAACAAGCCAATCACCAACCAAGGCAACCTGGCGCGAGAGAGCACCCATACCTTGTCTGTGGAAACTACATCTTCAGTAATACCCGACATCAATTGGTAATCTTCATCCGCCTCATCGTGCATAATTTCAACTACATCATCCACCGTAATTCGGCCAACTAATCTGCCAATGGCATCCACAACTGGCAATACAACCAAATCATATTTTCTGGTTGTATTTGATATTTCTTCAATGTTAGCTGATGTTGGCACTGATATCACTTGTTTATTGCAAACTTCTGCAATTGAAGATTCAGGACTTGCTAAGATTAAATTTTTGAGTGTTATCAAACCCACCAATCTTTCAAAATCATCTACAACATAAACTACATAAATTGAATTGACATTTTCTGCTTGTTTTCTAATTTCCTCAATACAAGATTTTACACTTGCAGACAAGGATGTTTTGACCAATTCAACGGCCATTAAACTACCTGCTGTATTTTCCTTGTAACTCAACAAAGCCAATAATTGACTGGCATAATCAATATCGCTCAAATTGTTTAAAACTTCATCTTTTGTATTTTCTGACAACTGAGCCAACACAAAAGCAGCATCATCAGAGTCCATGTGTTCAATGAAATCATTGGCAATTTCTGATGCACTGTAAGAATCAAAAAATAGTTCTCTTGTGGGTTCATCTAAATTCACCAAAACCTTCAGTAAAATGGGTCTGTCAATTTGAGATAAAATGCTTAAACGTTCTTCAATAGACAATTGATGAATGAGCACCAATAGGTCTTCAGGATGCAACTGAACCAATAAATTGTTCAATTCGTTTAAAGAGCCTTTTGACATTAACTCTTTAATTAATTTGATGTAATTCTTGTCTATTAAGTTTAATTCCATTTTCCTTTTTCATCAATAATTTGAATCAGCTTCAGGTAATCTTCCAAATTCAATTCTTCTGCCCTTTTTGTGGCGTATATTCCAAGTGCTTCATGAGTTAATCCAAAAATTGAAATGGCATTTCTCAGCTTTTTTCTTCTTTGATTAAAGGCTGTTTTTACCACTTTTTTCAACTGGGGCATAGGAATATTTTGGGCATCAGATTTTCTTTTCAATTGCATCACGCCAGATTCTACTTTTGGAGGAGGATCAAATACATGTGGAGGCACAGTGAATAAGTAAGCAGCATCATACAATGCTTGGGTCAATACGCTAATTATACCATATGCTTTCCCGCCTGGTTTTGCACAAATTCGTTCAGCAACTTCTTTCTGAAACATGCCCACCATCAATGGAATTCTTTCATAATTATCCAAAATCTTAAAAACAATTTGAGAGGAGATATTGTAAGGGAAATTTCCTATGATGGCAATTTCTGATTTGAAATTTTTCCCAAAATCCATTTCAAGAAAATCTTGACTTAAAAGCCTTTCTTCTAATGCAGGGAAATTGATTTGTAAATATTGAACAGACTCTTTGTCAATTTCAGAAGCCCAAACTGTGAGTTGAGGAAAATTTAGAAGTCTTTGAGTCAACACGCCCATTCCTGGTCCCACCTCTAAAACATCTATTTGAGAAACCTGCGTTTGAAGTGCTTCTACTATTTTATCTGCAATCACTTCATCTTTTAAAAAATGTTGCCCCAGATGTTTCTTCGCTTTTACTTTTTCTGACATGTTTGCAAATTCTCATATTTTGTTGGAACAAGAAAGGAATTTTTAATTTCTAATTCCAATTTGTATTGGAAGCATCATAGCCACAAGGCAATTCATTCAACAGAACTATTGATTAGCCCATTTAAAAAACTAAATTTGCGCTATGATTCAAGTAAAATCGATTAAAACACTGGCAAAGAAATGCCCTACCTTGTTTTTGGTTGACAAAAAAACCGATTTAAAAAAATTGGGACTGAGCCAAGAGGCAATCAAATTTGTAAACGCAAAATTTTCAAATAAAGAATATTTTGTTTGTGCGAGTGAATTAGACAGCAAAACTTATTTTCAGCATATCGATGGCCTAGACACCAAAACCAGCAAGGGTATAGAAGATTTGCGTTGTCTTGGACATAAACTCAACAATTTACTCAATACAGATAAACAAAGTCAATTTCAGTTGATGGGCTTTGAAAACACTGCGGCCCTTGCTATTTGTGAAGGCTTGGTATTGAGTAATTATCAATTTTTAAAATACAGAACAAAGGAAAACAAAGCCAACAGCTTAAAAGAGGTGGCAATTTGCACACAAGCACAAATCCAAACTGCTGTAGCAAACCTTAACCATGTATGTGAAGCCGTTTATGCGGCAAGAGATTTGGTGAATGAACCACAATCATATTTAACTGCCCCAAAATTGGCTGAAGAAATATCTAAAATGGGCAAAAAGGCTGGATTTAAAGTATCAACACTGAATAAATCTCAGATTCTTGCGCTTAAAATGGGGGGTTTATTGGCTGTCAATAAAGGAAGTAAAACACCGCCTACATTTACCATTGCTGAATACAAACCAGCAAAAGCCATCAATAAAAAACCAATTGTTTTGGTTGGAAAAGGGGTTGTTTATGATACTGGAGGTTTGAGTTTAAAACCTACCGCTGGGATGGACACCATGAAATGCGATATGGCAGGTGCAGCAGCTGTTTCTGCGGCTATGTTTGCCATTGCGAAAGCAAAATTAAATGTGCATGTAATTGCCCTTATACCTGCTACAGACAACAGACCCGGAGAAAATGCATATACTCCTGGTGATGTCATACACATGTTTGACGGACAAACCGTTGAGGTATTAAATACAGATGCCGAAGGCCGCATGATTTTAGCAGATGCCCTGGCCTATGCAAAAAAATACAAACCAGAATTGGTTTTAGACTTTGCCACTTTAACTGGAGCTGCCGCTGCTGCAATAGGACAATACGGTATTGTATGTATGGGGAATGCAGATGAAAAAACCAAAAACAAACTCAAAGAAAGCGGTTTAAATGTGCATGAACGTTTGGTTGAATTTCCTTTTTGGGAAGATTATGGAAAATTGATCAAAAGCGATATCGCTGATTTAAAAAATATTGGTGGACCTGTTGGCGGAGCAATCACTGCAGGAAAGTTTTTAGAACATTTTACTGATTACAATTGGATGCATTTTGATATTGCAGGACCTGCTTTTTTGTCTTCAAACGATCAATACAGAGGAAAGAATGGTACGGGTGTTGGGGTAAGATTGCTGTTTGATTTCATTCAAAATTATTCTTCAAAATAAAACAATGAGTAAATTACCCATCATCGGCATCAGCATTGGAGATATCAATAGTATTTCGGTAGAAGTCATCTTAAAATCACTTCAGGATGCCAGAATATTGAATTATTGCACCCCAATTGTTTATGGGTCGACTAAAACAATTGCATTTTGGAAAAAACAACTCAATCTCAGTGAAATTCATTTCAACAATATTCAAAGTGTAGATCAGGTTCAATCCAAGAAAAACAACCTTAAAATAGTATGGGATGAAGAAGTAGAAATGAAACCAGGAGAAGCCAATGATACAGGAGGTAAATATGCCCTGCTATCACTTGAACATGCTACTAGAGATTTAGTTGAGGGTAAAATTCATGCTTTGGTTACTGGTCCTATCAATAAAAACAGCATCCATATACCTAACAAAAATTTTTCAGGTCATACAGAATTTATAGCCGAAGCTTGCGATAGCAATCCTTTAATGATTTTAGCGAGTCAGGATTTAAAAGTGGCTTTGGTAACAGGTCATATACCCATTAGCGAAATCAGCAAAAAATTAAGCAAAGAGCTTATCATCAGCAAGTTAAAATTATTCTCGAATAGTTTAAAGAAAGATTTTGGTGTGAGCAAACCAAGAATTGCAGTTTTGGGTTTGAACCCACATGCAGGTGACGGGGGTTTGTTGGGAAAAGAAGAAATTGATTTGATCATCCCTGCAATAGAAGCTATAAAGGATGAAAATATTGGGATAGTTTTTGGTCCATACCCTGCTGATGGCTTCTTTGGAGCAGGCATGCATTTACAATATGATGGGGTCTTAGCCATGTACCACGACCAAGGATTGATTCCGTTTAAATCAACTGCATTTATGGATGGAGTAAACATTACTGCAGGATTGCCTGTAGTAAGAACATCTCCAGACCATGGAACTGCATTTGCCATAGCCGGAAAAAACGAAGCAGATGCTACTTCATTTAGAAATGCAATTTATGCTGCTCTTGATATCTTGAGGAGAAGAAATATCTATCAAGAAATTACCCATGAACCACTCCCAATGACACCATTCAAAAGGGAGCGTTTCAGGATTGATTTTTAATAAAAAAGGCTTAAAGAGCTGAATATCAGAAGAAAGGAAAAAATTCTGTTTTTTATAACATTTCCGTATTTTTGTAGGCTAAAAAAATGGGTTTGGGGTCTAAGGCATATACAATTGAATTCAATAAACTTCAACATGGCTTGAACAATGATGAATTTAAGTTGGACCGTACATTCATGGATGATTTTGAGTTTTCGCCTGTAAAAGATATTTCGGTATCTGCGGCAGTTGAAATTGAAAAGTCTGAAAACATGTACGGGATTAAATTAGATTTAAACGGCTGGGCATCTGTAAATTGCGACAAGTGTTTGAATCCAATTCAATTGCCTATTCAGCAAGATTTTAGCTTCATTATCAAAATGAGTGAAGTGAATAATTTTGACAATCCAGACATGATCTATCTCAATAGAAATGAAATTGGATATGATTTGAAACAATACCTTTATGAAAGTATATTGTTGTCATTGCCAACTAAAAAAGATTGTGACAGATTGCCTGAGCCAAAACCATGTGACAAAAATGTACTGAATAAGTTCAATGACAGTCGCTTAGAAGAGGAAAAATTGGACCCTCGTTGGGACAAATTAAAAGATATATTATAATAAATTAAAAAGGAGAAATAGACAATGCCTAATCCAAAACGAAAAATCTCGAATTCACGCCGTGACAAACGTAGAACACACTACAAAGGAGCAACGCCAACTTTAACAGTAGAAGCTGCTTCAGGCGAAACTCATTTGCGTCATAGAGTAACTGCAAATGGTTACTACAAAGGGAAATTAGCATTCCCTGAAATGAAAAAAGACATTTAAGCAAAACTTAGCACCAAGTGCACAGATATGAAAATTGGTTTTGATATCATGGGGGGAGATCATGCCCCTAAAGAAGCAATTGCAGGTGCAATTCTCGCCAACAAAGAATTGGCTGGAACAGCTCGCATTGTACTTTTCGGAGACAAAGATCAAGCTTTAGCAAACATTCAAGAACAAGGTGGTGACGCCTCTGCTTTTGATTTTGTTCATACAACCGAAGTGATTGGCATGGGAGAACACCCCACGAAAGCTATTTCTCAAAAGAAAGACTCAAGCATATCAGTTGGTTTTGGCCTATTGGCTCAAAAACAAATAGATGCTTTTGTAAGTGCAGGAAATACGGGTGCAATGTTGGTTGGTTCAATGTTTTCTGTAAAACCCATTGAAGGCGTAATCAGACCAAGTATTACCGCAATAGTACCCAAGCTCAACGGCAATTTTGGCGTTGTACTCGATGTAGGAGCAAATGCAGATTGCAAACCAGACGTCTTGTTTCAATTCGGAATTTTAGGTTCTTTGATGATGAAGCATGTCTATGGAGTTGAAAACCCTAAAGTAGGTTTGCTGAGCATTGGAGAAGAAGAAGAAAAAGGCAATTTGGTCACCATTGCTGCTCATAAAATGATGGCTGAAACAACTGCTTTCAATTTTATTGGAAACATTGAGGGCCGTGATTTCTTGAACGATAGAGCAGACGTAATTGTATGTGAGGGTTTTACAGGCAATGTGGTATTGAAAACATTAGAGTCTGTTTATTATGTCATGAAGAAAAGAGGCATACAAGACGAATTCATTGAAAGATTCAATTATGAAAACTATGGAGGGACCCCAATTTTAGGAGTGAATGCGCCTGTGATTATTGGACATGGTATTTCTAATGCCAAAGCCTTCAAAAACATGATTCTTTCAGCTAAAGATGTTCAAAGTTCAGACTTGGTAAATATTATTAAAACTTCATTTAAAAGTGTTGTTCTTCCAGTTTAAAAATGACTAAAATTACTGCTGCGATAACTGCCGTAAACGGCTATGTACCACCAACAGTCTTGTCTAACAAAGATTTGGAAAAATTGGTTGACACCAATGATGAGTGGATTCTTAGCCGAACAGGAATCAAAGAAAGAAGAATTCTCAATGAACCTGGTTTGGCAACTTCAGATATGGCCGTTGAAGCTGTAAATGGGTTATTGAAGAAAAGAGGAATTACAGCTGAAGAAATTGATTTGATCATTTTTGCTACTGTAACCAGCGATTTGATATTTCCCTCTTCTGCATGTTTATTGGCAGATAAAATTGGTGCTAAAAACGCCTTTGGTTATGATTTAGCAGCTGCTTGCTCTGGATTTCTATTTTCTTTAGAAACTGGCGCTCGCTTTATTGAAAGTGGCAAATATAAAAAAGTATTGGTTGTTGGTGGAGACAAAATGTCGTCCATCATTGACTATTCAGACAGAAACACTTGTATTATATTTGGTGATGGCTGCGGTGCTGTTTTATTAGAACCAAACGAAGATGGTTATGGCATCATCGACTCCGTTCTAAAAATAGATGGACATGGCAGACATTTTCTACACCAAAAGGCTGGTGGTTCATTGAAACCCCCAACTCATGAAACTGTTGATGCCAAAGAGCATTTTGTTTACCAAGATGGGAAAACAGTTTTTAAGTTTGCGGTAACCGGAATGGCGGATGTTTCAGCTCAAATCATGGAAAGAAACCATTTGACCGCTGATGATATTGCTTGGTTGGTTCCACATCAAGCCAATTTGCGGATCATTGATGCAACTGCAGAACGCATGGGCTTAGGCAAAGAAAAAGTAATGATCAATATTGACCATTTTGGAAATACCACAAATGGGACTTTACCTCTTTGTTTATGGGAATGGGAATCTAAATTGAAAAAAGGAGACAATTTAGTTTTGGCTGCTTTTGGCGGAGGATTTACATGGGGCGCCATTTACATTAAATGGGCTTATGACGGGAAGTAAAATTTTCGGAGAAAAACAATTCAAACATTTTTTTATATTTTTGACTTTCTTAATCATTGATTTATGGAATTAAAAGAAATCAAGGAACTAATTAAATTAGTTTCTGATGCAGGTGTAACCGAAGTAGAAGTTGAACGTGGAGATTTCAAAATCTCTATCAAAAAAACAGACGATAAAGTAACCTATGTGCAACAAGCACCAATGCTTACAACTGTTGCAATGCCTGAAGCTAATGGACCAGCTCATACTCCAATAGCTGTTCAAACTGAAAAATTGGAAGCTCCTGCTGCCAAAACTGAAAGTTTAAATGGCAATTTTATCACTATCAAGTCGCCAATGATTGGAACTTATTACAAATCACCAGCACCAGATAAACCAAATTTTGTGCAAATTGGTGACGAAATAAAAGTAGGCCAAGTATTGTGTATTGTAGAAGCAATGAAACTTTTCAATGAAATTGAATCTGAAGTTTCAGGAAGAATTGTAAAAATTTTGGTAGAGAATGCTTCACCAGTTGAGTATGATCAACCATTATTTTTAGTAGAACCAATCAAGTAAAAACGATTGTTGGTACTGGATTTAACGTTCCATTCAAACTAAAACAAACATGTTTAAAAAAATATTGATTGCCAATCGAGGCGAAATTGCCTTGAGAATCATTCGTACTGCAAAAGAAATGGGCATCAAAACGGTTGCTGTTTACTCAACAGCCGATAGAGATAGCTTGCATGTTCGCTTTGCAGATGAGGCCGTATGTATTGGCCCCGCACCCTCTCCTCAATCATACCTAAATATTGCAAGTATTATTGCTGCTGCAGAGATTACCAATGCAGATGCTATCCATCCTGGATATGGCTTCCTTTCAGAGAATGCAAAGTTTTCTCAGGTTTGCAAAGACCATGGAATCAAATTCATTGGTGCTTCTCCTGAAATGATCAATTCAATGGGAGACAAAGCCAGTGCAAAAGATACCATGAAGAAAGCGGGTGTTCCTGTCATTCCTGGTTCTGATGGCTTGCTTTCTGGCCCCGATGAAGGCAGAGCTTTGGCAAAAGAAATTGGCTATCCTGTCATTATCAAAGCAACTGCAGGTGGTGGTGGAAGAGGAATGAGAATTATTTGGAAGGACGAAGAGTTTGAAAAACATTGGGACAGTGCACGTCAAGAAGCAGCTGCTGCTTTTGGAAATGATGGCATCTACATGGAGAAATATGTAGAAGAACCAAGGCATATCGAAATTCAATTGGCAGGTGACCAATACGGAAACATTTGTCATTTGAGTGAAAGAGATTGTTCAATCCAAAGAAGACACCAAAAATTGGTAGAGGAAAGCCCTTCTCCATTCATTGACGAAGCACTTAGAGAAAAAATGGGAGCGGCTGCAATTGCAGGGGCTTCAGCTATTCAATACGAAGGTTTAGGAACCATTGAATTTTTGGTTGACAAGCACAAGAATTTCTACTTCATGGAAATGAATACCCGTATTCAGGTAGAGCATCCAGTGACTGAAGAAGTGATTAATTTTGACTTGGTAAAAGAACAAATATTAATTGCTGCAGGTGTGCCAATTAGTGGCAGAAACTACTACCCTATCAAGCATTCTATTGAAGTGCGTATCAATGCTGAAGACCCTTACAATAATTTCAGACCTACTCCTGGTAAAATTGAATATTTACATAAACCAGGCGGGCATGGAGTAAGGGTTGACACCCATATTTATGCTGGTTATACCATTCCTTCAAACTACGATTCAATGATTGCAAAAATGATTGTGAGCGCTCAAACCAGAGAAGAAGCAATTATTAAAATGGAAAGAGCATTGGGCGAGTTCATCATTGAAGGACCTGGTTTAAAAACGACCATTCCATTACAAATTAAATTAATGCAAAATGAAGATTTCAAAAAAGGCAATTTCACAACAGCCTTCATGAATACCTTCGACATCAATAAATAATTTAAAAGCCCCGCAAGGGGCTTTTCTTTTCCCTATGGAACTGCTTCCATTGCTGCTATTACATCCGCCTATTTCAGGCTACTATGCAAAATCAAAAGGGCATTCTTTCTGGTTTTGGTTTTTTATGGGCTTGTTTTTGCCCATTGTTTCAAACATTATACTCTACTTTTTGAAAGTCAAAGAGATTCAAATTGATGTTCAAAACAAAGCCCCTGTTTTTGAAAGAGATAAAACCTTGTATATTCAACCAGGTTTTGACTACAAATCAAAAAATGAATAAGACGCAATTGAGAATAGGTATGGCTTTGGTATTGTTCTTTGTGCATGCTATAGTGTTTGCTCAAAAGAGAATTGAACTGATTCCTCTTCATCAAAGCAATGGCAAAACAAGCTACTTGAATGGATTTGAAAAACACAAAGCAAGTGTAATTTGGTTCTTTTCTCCTGATTGTCCTTTGTGTCAGCAGTATACTTTAACCCTAAAGAACTTACAAAAACAATTTGGGAAACAAGTTCAGTGGATAGCCATTGAATCAGGTAAAAATTCAAAACAATCTATTGAATTCTTTTTCAAAAAATATGGATTGAATATGCCCTGTTTGATTGATGAAAACAAACATTTGGTGAACGCTTTAAAAGCCAGAATCACCCCTGAAGTTTTTGTGTTCAATAGCCATTGCCAATTAACTTACAGTGGAAGAATTGACAATTGGGCCTATGCTCCTGGTAAGACTAGACCCAATACAAACATTCATGATTTAAAAAATCAGTTACAACAGCTGATGCATAAACAAAATATTCCTTATACTAGCAAAACGGCCATCGGATGTTTCATAGAATAATTTTAGGCATACTATTTATTGGGCTTTTGAGCGCTTGTATGAACAATCCTATACCAAGCTTTTCAAAAGATATTGCCCCCATTGTTGAACAAAAATGTTTGAAATGCCATAACAGTGAGGGTGCTGGACCTTTTCCACTCACCAATTATACTGAAATTGCTGCTAAAGGAAAGCTCATCGATTATGTTGTAACAAACAAAATTATGCCTCCTTGGCCTGCCGACCCTTTGTACGCTCATTTTATTGGTGAATTGGCGCTAAGTGATGTAGAAATAAAGAAAATACATGATTGGGTAGAACTGGGTATGCCTTCAGAAAACAATCAGCTTGCATTAGTATCAAAACAAAGCATTTCAAAAAATGAAGGAGAAATGATGGTGGTAAAAACTCCAGTTGCATTTCATATCAAAGGCAACAACCAAGACCATTTTTTTGTAGCCAAATACCCTATTCAAATTCCAGTCAATACGTATATAGAAGCCATTGAATTTGTACCTGATCATAAACAATTGGTACACCACATGAATGCGCATTTGCTCAATTACGACCAAGAACGAAAAGCGAATCCTTTCAAAAGTCCATATTGGATTGAGCAAAATCAACGAGAAAGCCAACGCATCCATCAAGCCCTAAATTTAGGCTATGAAGATGGCACTTACCCTGAAATGACAGCTTCTGTTTGTAATTACCTCCCTGGAGCAGAATTTTCAAAATATCCACAAGGAATTGGCGGATTTAAATTAAACAAAATGGCGGTCCTTTACCTTAATGATATCCATTTTGGCCCAAGCCCTATTGATGTATTTGATTCTTCTTATTTTAAAATATATCTAAGCAAAAAGGCACCGGTAAGACCTGTGAGTGAATTTCAAATTGGCACTTTAGGCTTGAGCCCAGTTCAACCAGAACTGAGCATACCTGCTGATAGCCTCAAAAAATTTAAAATTGAATTTACAGTCCCTCAAGATATTTCAGTGCTGAACATTGTACCCCATATGCACCTGATTGGAAAAAGCTTCAAAGCTTATGGCATCAAACCAAGTGGAGATACCCTTCGTATTATTTCCATTCAGAATTGGGATTTCAGGTGGCAATATTTTTATAGACCCCCTCATTTGTTGAAAGTGCCAAGAGGCACAAAAATTATTGTGGAAGCCTTGTATGACAATACTTCACAGAACCCGAACAATCCGTTTACACCTCCCAGAAGAATCAGCGAGCGAAATGGAAGCATGCGCACCACCGACGAAATGTTGCAGTTGATTTTAACGTATGTTCCCTATCAAAAAGGAGATGAAGACCTACCCAATGAATAGGTCTTCATGCTAATTCTTTATTCGCAGTAGGAGTCGAATGCGGCTTGTAAATGTGCTGAAATCATTTGCGCGCTTCGGCCTTCAATCATATGTCTTTCAACAAAATGCACCAATTCTCCATTTTTAAACAATGCGATGGCTGGCGAAGATGGAGGATAAGGCAGTGTAAATTCGCGCGCTTTGGCTACTGCTTCTGTTTCTTGACCAGCAAAAACTGTCAATAATTGAGATGGCTTTTTGTTTGCATTTGCAACTGCTTCAATTACGCCCGGTCTTGCCGTTCCGGCTGCGCAACCACAAACTGAATTAAAAACCAACAACTGTGTACCTTCTTTATTTTCCATTGCTTGCTCTACGTCTGATACAGTCATCAAAGATTTGAATCCAACATTTTCTAATTGTTGTCTCATGGGAGCTACTAACATTTCTGGATATGCCATATTTTTGTATTTAAGATTTAACTGCTAAGGAACAAGCATTGAGCCAAAATACAAAGCATGAAAGTTTGTCAGCATAAATTTTACAATTAAAAGCCCATTTCAAATCAATTTTATTTTTAAAATCAGACAATTACACCTAGTTTTGTGGCCAATTAATTTAAAGAGAAATGTCAGAAGCAAAATCACAACTTCCTTACAAAGTGAAAGATATCTCACTTGCTGAGTGGGGACGTAAAGAAATCAAATTAGCAGAAGCCGAAATGCCTGGTTTAATGTCTATTCGTAAAGAGTACGGCGCACAACAACCATTAAAAGGTGCTAGAATTGCAGGTTGTTTACACATGACCATTCAAACGGCTGTTTTGATTGAAACATTGAAACATTTAGGTGCAGAAGTTACCTGGAGTTCTTGTAATATATTTTCTACACAAGACCATGCTGCTGCTGCAATTGCTGCTGCTGGTATTCCTGTGTACGCTTGGAAAGGTCAAAACGAAGAAGAATTTGATTGGTGTATTGAACAAACTTTGTTTGCATTTGAAGGTGGACAAGGATTGAATATGATTTTAGATGATGGTGGCGATTTAACCAATATGGTTTTAGACAGATACCCTGAATTGGTAAGCAATATCAAAGGATTGTCTGAGGAAACAACTACTGGGGTTCACCGTCTATACGAGCGCATGAGAAATGGTACTTTGCCGATTCCTGCTATCAACGTGAATGACTCAGTTACCAAATCAAAATTTGACAACAAATATGGTTGCAAAGAATCTTTGGTTGATGCCATTCGCCGTGCAACTGATATCATGCTTGCAGGTAAAGTAGCAGTAGTTGCTGGTTACGGTGATGTGGGTAAAGGTTCAGCAGAATCTTTGAGAGGTGCTGGCGCAAGAGTATTGGTTACTGAAATTGATCCTATTTGTGCTTTACAAGCTGCAATGGATGGATTTGAAGTGGTAACAATGGAAGAAGCTTGCCCACGTGCAAATATTTTTGTGACTGCAACTGGTAATGTGAAAATTATCACTGACCGTCATTTCAAAGCCATGCGCGATAAATCTATCGTTTGTAATATTGGTCACTTTGACAACGAAATTGACATGGCTTGGTTAAATGCAAACCATGGCAGCAGCAAATACACCATCAAACCACAGGTTGATGTATTCAACGTGAATGGCAATGAAATCATTGTATTGGCTGAAGGTCGTTTGGTAAACTTAGGTTGTGCAATGGGGCACCCAAGTTTTGTAATGAGTAATTCATTCTCGAACCAAACACTTGCTCAAATTGAATTATGGACAAACAGCAGCAACTACGAAAACAAAGTGTATGTATTACCTAAACATTTGGATGAAAAAGTAGCAGCTTTACACTTAGACCATATCGGTGCAAAATTGACAAAATTAGACTCAGAACAAGCTGCCTATATTGGCGTTAAATCTGAAGGTCCATTCAAATCAGAAATGTACAGATACTAAGCTGAAAAATATCTTCAAAAAGCCACTCTTTCAGGGTGGCTTTTTTTGTATATTGTTGGCCTGAAAATTGGATAAAACACATGACAAAATTGAGTGTAAACATCAACAAAATAGCTTTGATTAGAAATTCAAGAATGGGAAACAATCCAGACTTGATTCAAATGGCCATTTTGGCTGAGAAACATGGAGCTGATGGCATTACCATACACCCTAGGCCTGATGAAAGGCATGTGAGATATGCAGATGTTCCACTTTTAAAAGCTGCTGTAAATACAGAATTCAATATAGAAGGCAATCCAATGGAAAAGAAATTTGTGGATTTGGTTTTAGCCAATCAACCCCATCAAGTGACCTTGGTGCCTGATCAACAAGCTCAGTTAACCAGCGACCATGGTTGGGATACAGAAAAACACTTTTCATTTTTAACCGAATGTATTGCTTTGTTTAAAGCAAATGGAATACGCACATCTATTTTTGTTGACCCAGAACTCAAACATATTGAAGGTGCGAAGAATACTGGTGCAGATAGAATTGAACTGTACACAGAATCCTATGCAAGTAATTACAGCACAAATAAACACCAAGCTGTTTTGCCCTATGTTCAAGCCGCAAACTATGCCCATGAATTAGGATTAGGCATCAATGCAGGCCACGATTTAAGTCTTGAAAATTTGGGCTTTCTAAAATCTCAAATTCCCCAAATAATGGAAGTTTCAATAGGACATGCCTTGGTATGCGATGCCCTATTTTATGGATGGGAAAACACCATCCAATTGTATAAAAGAGCGCTTATTTAGTTAGTTTTAACGATGGTTTCTTCTCTGTCTGGACCAACAGAAATTACATTCACCGGAACCCCAATTTGAGATTCAACGTAATTCATATAGGTTTTGAAAGTTTCAGGCAATTCTTCATAGGTTCTCATTTTACTTAAGTCGCCTTGCCAACCTTCAAATTTGCTATATACAGGATTGATTTTGTAGTCTTGAAGTCCGAATGGAATTTGTTGTATGGTTTTTCCTTCAACTTCATAGGCATCACAAACCAATACATCTTCAAATCCACTCAATACATCAGATTTGGTACAAATCAAATCGGTAATACCGTTCAGCATGATGGCATATCTTAAGCTTGGCAAATCAAGCCAACCTGTTCTTCTTGGCCTGCCTGTGGTGGCACCAAATTCATGTCCTAATTTCCTGAGCTTTTCGCCTGTTTCGTTTTCTTGTTCTGTAGGAAATGGGCCATTGCCAACTCTGGTACAATAGGCCTTGAAAATACCATATACTTTTTTGATGTGTTGAGGCGCAATGCCCAATCCAACACAAGCTCCACCAGTAATGGTATTAGAAGAAGTGACAAAAGGATAAGACCCAAAATCAATGTCCAACAAGGTTCCTTGAGCACCTTCTGCTAAGATTTTTTTCCCCTGTGCGATGAGCTCATTGATATAGTATTCACTGTTGATGATTTTGAATGTTTTTAAAAACTCCACCGCCTCAAAAAAAGCGGGCTCATGTTCATCTAAATTGTATTCAAAACCCAATGAATCTAACAATGTACAATGAATTGCTGATGCATTCTTGTATTTATCCTTGAAGTTAGGGCTCAATATATCTCCAACTCTTAAACCACTTCTCCCAATTTTGTCTTGGTAAGTTGGGCTGATTCCCCTGAGGGTAGAACCCACTTTGTGTTCTCCTTTTTTTGCTTCAGAAGCTGCATCTACCAAGCGATGAGTTGGTAAAATTAAATGTGCTTTTTCTGAAATATACAGATTCTTATGGATGTCAACACCTGTGGTTTGCGCTTTTTCAATTTCTTTTTTCAATTGAACAGGGTCAACAACCACTCCATTTCCAATGATATTGATACAATGGGCATGAAAAATTCCAGAAGGAATGGTATTCAATACATATTTATTCCCGCCAAATTCAAGCGAATGTCCAGCATTAGGACCACCCTGAAACCTTGCTACCACATCGTATTGCGGTGTCAATACATCTACAATTTTACCTTTACCTTCATCGCCCCATTGAAGCCCAAGAACTACATCTACCATTTTATTTTATATTTTTATTACAGGCCATACAATTGCCCTCATTATTAACTTGCGGATTCCCAAATAAATACAAGGAGTGATTGGTGATTTCAAAATTCATCAAGTCGCCAATGGTATCTTTAATTTGTTGTATTCTAGGATCACAAAACTCTTTTACTTCATTGCAAACATTGCAAATCAAATGGTCGTGTTGCCTGAAGCCATAAGCTCTTTCGTACCTTGAAATATTTCTTCCGAATTGATGTTTAATGACCAAACCACAATCTAACAACAAATCAAGGGTATTGTAAACTGTTGCCCTGCTCACTCTGTAATTGCGGTTTTTCATGTGTTCAAACAAAGTTTCTACATCAAAATGCTCTTTGTTCGAATAGATTTCATCAAGAATTGCAAAACGTTCAGGGGTTTTGCGTTGTTGATGGTGCTCAAGAAATTCAACAAATTTTTGGCGTACTTGCTCTTTTATGGCATCAGAAGGTCCGGTCAATGTTTGCATGAATTGTTTGAAAGGCACGAAGATAAGTCAAGCATGATGAATGAAAAAATGAAAATCAAATTTTAATCAACAAGCTGACTAACAGTTGCCATTAATTCAAATCCACCCTACTCACACTGATCAATGGACTGGCCGCTTTGATGGCCTTCATGATATTTTCTAGTTGCTGGGTATCGTGAACTTCCAGAAAAACAGAGCCTTCAAACATGCCTTCATTTGAGCTGATTGAAATAGAGCGCATGTTAATTTTCAATTGCTTTGAAATGATATCTGTAATGATACTTACAATACCAACACTGTCAATACCTGCAACTTTGATTGAAGTTAAAAATGCTTTGCCTTTGTTGAATGAATCATCTGCCCATTTGGCTTTGATGATGCGGTATCCGTAATTACTCATCAAACTCAAGGCATTTGAGCAATTTGTTCTGTGAATTTTCACCCCTTCACCTATTGTTACAAAACCAAAAATCTCATCTCCAGGAATTGGATTGCAACAATCAGAAAATGCATATGGCATGTCTTTTTCATTTTCTCCCAGTATGACGGCATCGTTTGCAAAAGTTTTTGAAGCTTTTACTTTAGAGGCAACTGCGGCCTCGGCTAATTTCAAGCTATCACTGATTAATATTTCAGCAATATCAATAGTTGAGGCATTAATTTTTTCTGTTGCAACAAGGTAATATAAATCGGTTGCTGTTTTTACGGCATAGTGTCTGATCAATGCCTGTAAAGCCTCTGCAGTAAATGGCAAATGAAGCTGCTTAAACCTATTTTCTAATTTGTCTTTCCCTTTTGAAGAGGAACTGATTCGCAATTGTTTGTAAAAATCTCTTAGCCTAGCTTTGGCTTTAGCAGTAACCAAAAATTGCATCCAATCTTCGCTGGGATTTTGTTTGGCACTTGTTAAAATTTCAACCTGGTCTCCATTGCTTAACTTGTGGTTGATTGGGACCAATTTATTGTTCAATTTGGCACCGATACATCGCAAGCCCAAATCACTGTGAATTTCAAATGCAAAATCTAAAACCGTTGCATCTAGGGGTAATTTTTTCAAATCCCCTTTTGGGGTAAAGACAAAAATCTCATCGGTGTACAATGCAAGTTTGAAATCGTCGAGAAACTCCAAGGCATTTGCATCTGGATTTTCTAGAATTTCTCGAACTTTCATTAACCAATTTTCTAAACCATTGTCGGCAGCTTGCGCATTGTCTTTGTACTTCCAATGTGCTGCAAATCCTTTTTCAGCAATTTCATCCATTCGTTTGCTTCGAATTTGCACTTCTACCCATCTTCCTTTTGGCCCCATTACCGTGGTATGTAAACTTTCATAGCCATTGGCTTTAGGCGTACTCACCCAATCGCGAAGGCGATCAGGATTAGGCATGTAATGGTCGGTCACAACAGAATATACTTTCCAACAATCACTCTTTTCAATTTCGTAGGGTGAATCAACAATGATTCTAATGGCAAACAAATCATATACCTCTTCAAAAGGTACATTTTGCTTGTTCATTTTGTTCAAAATTGAATGAATACTCTTAGGCCTTCCCTTAATTTCATAGGTCAAGCCGGCATGGTCTAAGTCTTGGACCAATGGTTCGATAAATTGTTTGATGTATTTGTTGCGTTGAGATTTGGTTTCGTTCAGCTTCTTTTTAACAAAATTATACCTGTCTGATTCTAAATACTTGGTAGATAAATCCTCCAATTCTGTTTTGATAGTGTACAAACCCAATCGATGCGCCAAAGGACCATATACATAGGCTGTTTCAGAGGCTATCTTCAATTGAGATTTCGCAGACATGGAGTCAAGCGTTCTCATATTGTGAAGCCTATCTGCCAATTTAATCAAAATGACACGCACATCATCTCCCAAGGTAAGCAACATTTTCTTGAAATTTTCTGCTTGTGCGCTTCTATCAGGTTGATCAAACACCCCTGAAATTTTTGTGAGTCCATCAATGATGCGCATGACCTTCTCCCCAAATTTCAGTTTGATGAGTTCAAGTGTGATATCGGTATCTTCAACCGTATCGTGTAACAAAGCACTGATCACTGAAGTGACGCCAAGTCCTATTTCTTCTGTACAAATTTGAGCTACTGCCAATGGGTGAAAGATATAGGGCTCGCCACTTTTCCTACGCATGTTTTTATGGGCATTGAGCGATAAATCAAAAGCTTCCCTAATTTTTTTCCTGTCTTGAGCTGTCAATGTTCGTTTGATACTTCGCAACAAAGCGCGGTAATGTTTAACAATTAATTTATTCTCTGCTTCTATATCTATTTGACTTGGTTCCATTTTCTGCAATTTAATTGCCCTACAAAACTAATAAAAGCTAAGCGCTTGAGATGATTCCAATTGAAATTTTAAAAATATTTACATTGGATACACTCAATTAACAAGGAAATCTGACAAAGAATTTGGTTTTCCATCAAATAAACATACATTTGCAGTCCGTTATAAACGGAATAAACAAGTTCTTTAACAACAATGCGGATGTGGCGTAATTGGTAGCCGTGCCAGACTTAGGATCTGGTGCCGAGAGGCGTGGGGGTTCGAGTCCCTCCATCCGCACGATTTTTTTTAATCAGCATGAATTTAACATTTGACAAAAAAGATGAACTGAATGGAACAATTTCAGTATCTATTGAGCCTAACGACTTCTTACCTACTTACGAAAAAAAGCTAAAGGATTATGGCAAAAAAGCCAATATCCCTGGATTCAGAGCTGGTCAAGCACCCAAAGGTGTTGTTGAGAAAATGGTTGGCCAAAGCTTACTTTTAGAAGAAGTAAACGGAGTAGCCAGCAAAGCATTATTTGATTATATCGACGAGCAAAAACTGCATATTTTAGGTCAACCCGTAATGACGGAAGACACTAAAATTGATGAATTGAGCAAAACCAGTTCTTATACCTTTTCTTTTGATATTGGTTTAGCACCTGAATTTGATTTAAACATCAGCAGTGCAGACAAATACCCACATCTTTCAGTTCAAGTGACCGAAACAATGGTGAATGACGAAATTGAAAGATTGAAAAAACAAATGGGCACCTTAATTGATGTTGACCAAATGGAAGAAAATGATTTGGTTTATGTTGAGTTAACTGAATTAAACGAACAAGCTGAAGTAATGGAAAATGGAGCTACAGCACCTTCTGTACCTTTGGCCTTGAATACCATCAAGAATGCTGACATAAAAGCTGAAATCATGAAAATGAAAAAGCAAGACAGCATTCAGGTTAATGTATTTGAATTGTTTAACCATGACGAACAAGAAATGAGCCATGCTTTGAATATTCCTAAACAAGGCATCATGGACTTGAACAAAAACTTCAATTTGAGCTTAAAAGAAATCAAAAGAACAACTGCTTCTGAAATGAACCAGGAGTTTTTTGATAAAGTATATGGCAAAGACACTGTTAAAAGTATTGAAGAATTAAAGGCTAAAATCAAAGAAGAAATTGCTGCTTACTTCACCCAACAAGCTGACCATTTATTAGAGCATGAATTGTTTGATAGCCTAGTAACCAAACACAATATTCAATTGCCAGAAGCATTTTTAAAAAGATGGTTATTAGACAGACATCCTGAAAAATTCAATGCTTCGAATGTTGATACCGCTTTCATTCCTGAAGCCAATTATTTGAGAAATCATTTGTTAGAAGAAAAAATATTGGTATCTAACAATATCAAAATAGATGAAAACGACATCAAAGCTGCTGCAAAATCATACACCATGCAAATGTTTGGTGGATACAATATGGGCAATTTGAGTGATGATATTTTAAACAGCATCATTGAGCCTCAATTGCAAAAAGAAGATTTCAGAAGCAGAATGATCAACGTAGCTGCTAGAAAGAAAGTAAACGAATTCTTATTGAATACCATTACCAAAGAAAGCAAAGAAGTAACAGTTGAAGAGTTCAATGACATCATTACCACACACAACCAAAAACACCATCATGGCCACGAACACGGCGTTGAACATGAGGAGGAATTAGAAAATAATTAATTTAAAAAGCCCAATTCGTTGGGCTTTTTTTTAGTTATAAAATTCATCAAAAATAAAAAATCAAATTTGCTGTTTATTTAATTTGCAATTGATTACTTTTAAGACCAAGAACAACCTGAAGGAATATGAATATAGGAAATGAATTTCGCAATTACGCGATCAAACACAAAGGATTTAGCAGTTTAAAAGTGGATGCTTACATTGAAAGCTCAATGGAAAACATGACCAGAACTGTGATTGAAGAAAGACCCATGAATTTCAGAGAAATTGATGTGTTCTCTCGATTAATGGCTGATAGAATAATTTTCATGGGCATGCCCATTGATGATTATGTAGCCAATATCGTCCAAGCACAATTGCTATTCTTAGATTCAATGGATGCAAGAAGAGATATCCAAATGTATATCAATAGCCCAGGAGGTTCTGTTTATGCTGGTTTAGGCATTTACGATACCATGCAATGGGTAAATCCGCATGTTGCTACAATTTGTACTGGATTGGCGGCTTCTATGGCAGCAGTTTTATTGTGTGCAGGCGAAAAAGGCAAGCGTTCGGCATTGCCACATGCCAGAGTAATGATTCACCAACCACTTGGTGGCGCACAAGGACAAGCTTCTGATATTGAAATCACAGCCCGCGAAATTCAAAAATTAAAGAAAGAATTATACGAAATTCTTTCAGTTCATAGTGGCCAGCCCTTTGATAAAGTTGAGGCTGACAGTGACCGAGATTATTGGATGATTGCCGCAGAGGCAAAAGAATACGGAATGATTGATGATGTATTGTTGAAAAACAAACCTGAAACAAAATAAATCTTTGAAAGCTGCCTATTCAGGCAGCTTTTTTTTTAATTCTTCTATTCACACCTATCTTTGTAAACAATGGCAAAGAAAAAAGAAGACAACTGTTCGTTTTGTGGCAGAACCAGAAAAGATGTAAATTACTTGATCGCGGGAATGGAAGGAATGATTTGTGAAAATTGTATTTCACAAGCACACAAAATCATCAGTGAAGATGCGCCTCAGCAACATTCGGCTCAAAATGTTAAACCTGTAAAAGTTTTAAAACCATCAGAAATTACAGCACATTTAAATGAATATGTAATTGGGCAAGAAGAAGCCAAAAAAGTCATCTCTGTTGCAGTTTACAATCACTTTAAACGCATCAATGCAAAAGCCAATCCTAAAGAAGTTGAAATTGAAAAATCGAATATTTTATTGGTTGGAGAAACGGGAACAGGCAAGACATTGTTAGCAAAAACCTTAGCTAAAATATTAGATGTTCCATTTTGTATTGCTGATGCAACGGTTTTAACAGAGGCTGGCTATGTTGGAGAGGATGTTGAAACCGTTTTAACCCGACTTTTACAAGCTGCAAACTACGATGTAAATGCAGCAGAAAGAGGTATCATTTACATTGATGAGATTGATAAAATTAGCCGAAAGAGTGACAATCCTAGTATTACCAGAGATGTGAGTGGTGAAGGCGTTCAACAAGCCTTGCTTAAAATATTAGAGGGAACTACAGCCAATGTGCCCCCTCAAGGTGGAAGAAAACATCCCGATCAAAAAATGATTCAAATCAATACCCAACATATTTTATTTATATGTGGAGGTGCATTTGATGGAATAGATAAAATTATCTCAAGAAGACTCCAAACACAATCTATTGGATTCAAATCAGCAGATTTACTAGATACTTCAAACGACCCCAATATTTTAACTTATATCACGCAGGCAGATATTAAAACTTATGGTTTGATTCCAGAGATCATTGGAAGATTGCCAGTATTGTGTCACTTGAATCCTTTGGACAAAATAGCCTTGAAAAATATTTTAATTCAACCTAAAAATGCGCTGATAAAGCAATACGAATACCTGTTTGCATTGGAAGGAATTGAGTTGAAAATTGAGGACGAAGTGATTGATTTAATTGTAGAAACAGCGTTTGAATTGAAATTAGGCGCCAGAGGTTTAAGAAGCATCTGCGAATCTTTGATGTTGGATTTCATGTATGAATTGCCTGATTCAAACCTTACTGAAAAGAAATTAAATATTGGCTTAAAAGAAGCAGAGTCTAAAATGAAGATCATTCGTTTTAAAAATCAAGTAGCTGCATAATTTTAGGCGAGTATAAAATCATAAAAATTCAGTTGAATTGGTTATTTTGCGTTGAATGGAAAAAAAACTAAACGACCCAAAAATTACCAAGGCATGGACCATGTATGATTGGGCCAATTCTGTATTTTCTTTAACCATTGCTACAGCAATTTTCCCACCTTATTACGAAACGGTAAGTAAGGCAGCTTCTGTGGCTCAAGGAAATTTTTTGAATGGAAATTATTACCTAAACATAGGTCCATTTAAAATTGTCAATTCAGCATTGTATTCTTATGCGCTTTCAGTTGGTTTTTTAATCATCACCTTCCTCTCTCCTATTTTATCTGGGGTTGCCGATGCCAAACAAAACAAACTTTCATTCATGAAGTTCTTTTGTTATTTGGGTTCTTTGAGCTGCGTGATGATGTACTTTTTTACACCTGAGAATTTCTATTTGGGATTGGCTTTGTTCATATTAAGTTTGATTGGCTTTGGAGGAAGTATTGTTTTCTATAATGCCTTTTTACCTGAAATTGCATCGGAAGATCAATTTGACGAATTGAGTGCAAGGGGTTTTTCAATGGGATATATTGGCTCAGTATTGCTCTTGATCCTCAACCTAGTTTTGATCATGAATCCAGGTTGGGTATTCCCCTTGGCAAGCAAAGCGGAAGAATTGATGCAAGCTGGATTTACTGCTGAAGAAGCACTCCAAAAAGCAAAAGATTTTTATGGATTGATTGCCATCAAATTGAGTTTTGTAAGTGTAGGAATTTGGTGGGCTGGATTTGCCCAAATCACTTTCAATAATTTGAAAGAATACCCTAAAAAAGACCAAGCAGAAAAACAAAACTATCTCAAAAAAGGCTTCCACGAATTGCAAAAAGTTTTCAAAGAAATTAAACAATCAAAATCGGGCCGATTCAGTAATTTTCTGATTGGCTATTTCTTTGCCAGTATGGGCATACAAACCGTAATGTATGTGGCTAGTTTGTTTGGTTCTTTAGAACTTAAAATGGGCACTTCTGAACTGATTGTAACCATTTTAATTATTCAACTGATTGCCATCGTTGGGGCTAAATTATTTGCAATTATTTCCTCTAAAATTGGGAACATCTATAGTTTGTTGATGATGTTATTGATTTGGATTGGCATTACCATTGGTGCTTACTTTGTACAAAGCTCTTTGCAATTTTATGCATTGGCAGGTGTAGTTGGTGTTGTGATGGGAGGTATTCAATCTATGTTCAGATCAACATTTGCGAAAATCATCCCGGAGCACACAAGCGACCATGCTTCTTATTTTAGTTTCTATGATGTTTGTGAAAAATTAGCCACCGTATTGGGTACTTTTGTATTTGCCTTCATCAACAATATGACAGGAAATATGAGGAGCTCTGTTTTGGTGTTGATGGTATTTTTTTTAGTAGGTTTGTTTTTTATTTCGAGAATTAAAAATTTCACAGGTAAAGTAGCATCACATGGCAGCCCTAAAAGTTGAAATATCTATTCCTTGTTTTGTTGACCAATTCAAACCAGAAATTGGATTAGACATGGTAAAAGTGCTTGAAAAAGCTGGCTGTACCGTCATTTATCATCCCGAACAAACTTGTTGTGGCTTGCCAGCCTTCCATGCAGGACATTGGGATGATGCAAGACAAGTTGCAGAAAAGTTCATGAACGAGGTGTCTAATGACAAGACTTTGGTTTCAGGCGCTGCTGCTTGTACTTCAATGATTCGAAATTCTTATGATTTGCTTTTTCAAAATTCGAGTTACCATAACAAATTTAGAAATCTTCAAAAACGCACCTTTGAATTCAGTGAATTTTTAATGGATGTGTTAAAAATGGGCTATATCGGATCTCAATTGAATGGGAAAGCTGTTGTTATTGATGCCTGTCAAGCAAATGGACAATGCGGTGTTTCTAAACAACCTAGCGCTTTACTAAAATTAGTAGAAGGCTTAGAAATTTTAGCATTGCCCAAACAAGGCCTATGCTGTGGATTTGGTGGCACATTTTCTGTGAAATCAGAAACACTTTCTGTGAACATGGCAAAAGAGTTAATCGATCAGATTTTAAGTACCGAAGCGCAATATGTTATTTCTACAGACTATACCTGTTTAATTCAATTAGACAGCGTGCTCAAAAAACAAGGCATTCAACAATTAGAATTGTTACATATTGCAGAAGTATTGGCAAAAGGAATTTAATTCATGAGCGAATATTTATTTCATTACAATGGTTTGCTTTCCTTTACTGAGTTGGCTTTTAGAAAACAAGGGATGTCAGTTGAAGCAGCTGCCATCGCTTCAAAAAACTTAATTGAAGCCGATTTAAGGGGCATTGATTCACACGGAATAGCACGTTTAAATGGATACATTTGGCTACAAAAAGCAGAAAGAGCCAATTTCAATCCAAATTTCAAAATCATCCATGAAACACCTTCAACTGCAACGCTTGATGCCGATTTAGGTTTGGGCTTACACAGTGCAAATTTTGGCATGCAATTGGCCATTGAAAAAGCAAAACAAGTTGGAACCGGATGGGTTGCCATACAAAACAGCAATCATTTTGGCATTGCAGCAGCACATGCAATGTTGGCACTGAAAGAAGACATGATTGGCATTGCGTTAACAAATGCAAGCCCATTGGTGAGCCCAACGCATTCAAAAGAGCGCATGTTAGGCACCAACCCCATTTGTATCTGTTTCCCTAGCAATATAGAACCCGCATTTGTTTTGGATATGGCTACAAGTGCCGCAGCCAATGGAAAACTTGAAATTGCGCAAAGACAGGGCAAACATTTGCCCTCAAATTGGGTACAAAGCAAAGAAGGTTTGGCCAGTAACAATGCACATGAACTGAAAGAGGGTGGCGCACTTTTGCCTTTAGGAGGACATAAAGGATACGGACTCGGTGCTATGGTAGATATTTTGAGTGGCGTTTTATCAGGTGCGAACTATGGTCCATGGGTACCCCCATTTGTGTCATTTTTAAATCCATTGGCCAATTTACCAGGTAATGGCATTGGTCATTTTGTTGGAGCAATGAGAATTGATGCTTTCAGGCCTGCAGCTGAGTTTAAATCAAATATGGACCTTTGGATTGATGCATTTAAAAAGAGTGCAAGAATCGATGAAAAACAGCCGGTTTTAATTCCAGGTGAGCCAGAAGCGAAAGAGCGAATCCAAAGATTAGAAAAGGGAATTCCTGTTCATCAGTTGGTATTTGAAAGCATGCAAGAAATTGCACAAGATTTAGGAATTGAAATGCCTAAAAAATTATAACCAAGCTTTTCTTTTGAACCAAATCCAGATGGCAATACTAATTGCAATCATCACCATCAACACAACAGGATAGCCGTTTACTGAATGCAGTTCAGGCATGTAATCAAAGTTCATTCCATACACACCAACTATAAACGTTAAAGGCAAAAAGAAAGCTGAAAATGCCGTCAAAATTCGCATGACTTCATTCGTTTTTTGAGAGGAAATGGTTAAGTACAAATTGAGTAGGGATTGAATACTGTCATAAATTTCATCAGTCAGCGTTTCTAATCCAATAAAATAATCGTGCAAATCGCCATAAAAAGGAGACTTTTCATTGTTTAATGGCATTAATTCTATCACCATTTTATTGATTAAGTTCAATCGTTTGATTAAATAAGTTTTGCGTTTGATTGCATATAAATTCTTGAGTAGATCAGGGATTCTTTTCTTAAGAAAAATTCTTTCTTCATACACATCAATTTCTCTGTCTATTTCATGTAAGGGTGCTTGAAATGTTTCAAGTACATTTTTATACAATTTACATACAATTGAAAAGGGGCGCTGTGCCAGAGGCTCTCCAGCATATTTTTGAGAAACATTTTCTATGATATCCGTTGGAATTCTGTGAATAGTTAATAGAAAATCTTGGGTATAGAACACCGCTATTTTGCTGGTTAATTTTTGAAAACTACCAGCATTTTCTTCTGCTAGTGCATCATACATTCTGAATATAGCAAAGGTATATTCTCCGATTTGTTCAATTTTGGGCAAATGATCTGATTGCATACAATCACTTACTGCTGTTAGTGGCAAATTGTATTGTAAAGCCAGTGACCTTAGTTCTGTATCACTTGGCATGCTTACATCAATCCAAGTAAAATTGTAATTGGGTATGTGTTTTAGAATCATTGCGTTGAATAGGTTTCAGCACAAGATACAAAAAAATAGATTGATAGGAATTTTCAATTTTGCTACAATACCCCAATTGAATGTGCATAAATACAGCCTGTAAACAACTGTTTATCAAACCAGAAAATAGATTAGCATGATATTTTTGCTTTCATACTAAATCTCATCAAGACTATGCCTTACAGAGTACTATTATTTTTACTTCTTTATGGATGCTTTCAAATGCAAACCTCACATGCACAATTGAGCTCAAGAAATGCGGGTGTAACATTTAGGTTTGATGATTACCAGACTCCAGCTAAGCTTGAAAAACTCAGAGCCATTTTTAATAAACATGGCAAGAAAATGGTCTATGCCCTGAACAGCCAATTGGGAGAATTAAGAGGCGATGCAGACTATTTTCCAACACTCAAAAAAATGGCAGAAGATGGGCACGAACTTGCAGACCAAAGTCCAAGTGATGTAACGCAATACGTTGGTTTTTCTAGCAGTTCAGATATAAGTTATTACCAAGGAAAAGCCGGTGTTCATTCAATCAACAATATCAACAAAAAAATCCTTTTCAAATATTATTTAAAGAATAGTAAGGGTATTGGTGATGAAGGAAAAGTAAATGCGCAAAGCCAATTTTTAGTATCAGAACAAGCTGGCGAATGGGAACAAAATAAATTATGGAGCAATTATTTTACCCATGTTTTCTTGCCTGAACAAAATGTATTGTTAGAAGTAAATTACATCAACAACAGAAACCCTCTAGATCCGGATACTTTGTATTTTAAATCGTTTTGGTCTGAAGAGGTCAATATAACACCAGCCAATGGCTTGGTCTATAAAAAAGTATCCCCTTATGATATTGGGATGCATGACGATGCCATCCGTTTAATGGCAGAATTGAGCTTGAAAATATTTGCCAAATACCAATTGCCACAACCTAAGATATTTATTCATCCTGGAGGTTCCACCCCTTATTTAAGTGCTGATGTAATTGCCAGAATTTATGGCAATGAATACCATTACGATTGTGGCAGCACCTATCCGCAAATTTTCAATACGTATTTACATGCCAATAGAAGGGGATTGAATCATTTTGCCATTCCAGGTGGGGATTTTACAGAGGAGTACAAAACTACCAAAGAGATTAAAAAAATAATCAGTGAAAACAGAGCAAATCATATCCATACCATCAGCATCAACCACTTAAACACTTGGGGCAATGTTGCGCCTATCGACACCATTTGCAAACGCATTGATGAAATATTGACTTGGTGTGAAGAGAATCAAATTCCTGTAAGAACTTACCATGAAGTTTACGAAGAATTGTTCAAGAGCAACTTGAATATTGGAGAAAATATATTCCCTAAAACACATTTAGACTTGAATGGAGATGGTTCACCTGATGGAATTACAATGCGTTCTGCAACTTATGAAAAAGATGCAGGAATTGACTCGAGTTTTCCAGGTGCTTTTAAATGTACGCAATCGGCTCAAATGATGATTGTAAAACAATTGGGTGGGCTGGCTAAAGGTTGGAATACGCTGAGTATTTATAGTAAAGGTTCAGCAAATGATTGGGACAATGTGGGTATTTATATGTCTTTACCAGAAGCAGACTACAGCGAAGTATTTACCGTCAATTCTAATTCGATTGATTATGTAAAACATACATTCCGCTTTTATATACCCGACAATGTTTCCTACATGAGCTTGTATTTCAATTGCAACAACAGCTCTAAGAGCAATATTTACATCAGTGGCATTGAAGTAAAGGCCGACACAAAACCTACAATCCTACTCAGACATATCAGTAGAAATGCCAATGAAACATTTGCTGTCAAAGACTTGAGAAAAGAGGTAAAGGATTTGAATTTTTCACCAGGTTTAATCAATTGGAAAATTTACCGAAATGCATTGTACAACAATGCAAGTTTGGTATTCGGAAACCAATTAAAAATTACACCTAATCAAAAATTCTGGATTGGAGAAGACAGTATTGTATTGATTGCTAAAAATGCGGCAGGAGGTGCTGATACAAGTAGCGTATTTATATACTCATATATACCAAGTGGTTGTATAGGTAAAGCCAATACAATTGCTGTAAATCCTATGGCTAGCGATTCTGCATACGTGTGGTATTCTATACCTGTTGAAGACTCATTAGATTTAAGAAGAAGCCCTGTGATTACGGTATATCCAACTCAAAATACCACATATTATTTAGACTTATATTCCAAAAATAACGGAGGCATGACAACCCACGAATTGCCATTCAATGTGAATCAATCCAAACTAATTGGAAATGGAACCAAAGAAATTGCATTTGGCAAAAAAGACACCTTGGTGTTAACGTACGATGATTTGAACTTACCTAGATGTTTTTATAAATGCCTTTTGACAAATAAAAACACCAGCCATCAAATTAAAATATACCAATCAGCAAGTTCATTAGATAGTATCATTGTAATTCGAGACAGCTTATTACGCAACTTCTCTGATTTTAGCATCGCATTGAGTTCTGTCACTTGTGATGATGTGAATTGGAAAATAATTTTAAATGCCGCACCTGTTGGAATTTCAAATGCCACAGCAAGTATTTTATACAATAAACCGGTTATTGGTCCCAATCCATTTGTATCGTTTTTGAGAGTGATCAAAGCGAGTAATGATGCCTATTTTAGCTTGTTTGATTTGAATGGCAAGCTGTTGGGGAACTATGAGAAAAAAGAATTGGAAGCTACTGACTTTTCTGGCTTTAAAACCGGCTTGTATGTGATGCAGGTGAGAGAGCCGGAAGGCATTACCCATATAAAATTAGTAAAGGAATAAAAGAAGAAGGGCGCGCGGCAAAGCCGCGCGCCCTTGTTCTTTGCATACACTTTATTTTACAAATGTATGCACTCTGCATACGCCTGAGCAGCTGCTTCCATAATGGCTTCGCTCATTGTTGGATGTGGATGTACCGACTTGATAATTTCCATGCCTGTAGTTTCTAATTTTCTTGCTACTACAACTTCAGCAATCATTTCCGTTACATTGGCACCTACCATGTGCGCTCCCAAAAACTCGCCATATTTGGCATCAAAAATCAATTTAATAAATCCTTCTTTTGCACCAGCAGCACTTGCTTTACCACTTGCACTAAATGGGAATTTACCCACTTTAATTTCATACCCTGCTTCTTTAGCTGCCTTTTCTGTATAACCCACAGAAGCAACTTCTGGTGAACAATATGTACAACCTGGAATATTGTTGTAATTCAGTGGTTCTGGATGATGACCTGCAATTTGTTCAACACAAATAATTCCTTCTGCACTAGCTACGTGAGCCAAAGCTGGCCCTTTCACAATATCGCCAATTGCATATACGCCTTTTACGTTGGTCGCATAATAATCATCAACTATCACTTTGCCTTTGTCTGTTTTCACCCCTAAAGATTCAAGACCTAGGTTTTCTAAATTGGTTTGAATTCCAACGGCAGATAGAACAATATCCGCTTCTAAATCTACCATGCCTGTTGCTGTTTTTACTTTCACTTTGCAAGTAGTACCTTTGGTATCAACTGTTTCAACTGATGCAGAAGTCATGATATCAATACCCGATTTTTTAAATGATTTTGCAACCTCTTTTGAAACATCTTCATCTTCAATTGGCAAAATATTTGGCATAAATTCTACGATGGTCACTTTGGTACCCATGCTGTTGTAGAAGTAAGCAAATTCACATCCTATGGCACCAGAGCCCATTACTATCATTGATTTAGGTTGTTGAGGCAAAACCATTGCATCTCTGTAACCAATTACTTTTTTGCCATCAATTTTAATATTTGGCAATTCTCTGCTTTTAGCGCCAGTAGCCAAAATTATATGTTTGGCTTCAACTGTTTTTTTAGAACCTGATTGTTCTGTTACTTCTACTTTACCAGCAGCAATTAATTTACCGGCTCCAGCAATCACCTCAATCTTATTTTTCTTCATTAAGAATGCAATGCCTTTGCTCATGCCATCGGCAACTCCCCTACTTCTTTTGATAACAGCTTCGAAATTATGAGTGGTACCCGCTGGAACTTCAATTCCATAATCAGCAGCATGTTTGATATAATCGAATACTTGAGCAGATTTCAATAGGGCTTTGGTTGGAATACAACCCCAGTTTAAACATACACCCCCCAATTCTGCTTTTTCTACGATGGCCGTTTTCAAACCCAATTGACTGGCACGAATGGCAGCTACATATCCACCAGGACCGCTACCTATAACTATTAAATCGTAACTCATACTGTTATTTTTTTTGGCAAAATAACTGAATTCCACCGACAATTCAATAAATGGAGATTTTGGCTCCATTTCAATTTTAAATGAATCTGTTAAATATTCTTGAATATTTTTCATCTGCTGCTCAATTTCATTTATTTTGCAGAAAAATAATCTCATGAGAACGGCAGAAATACACACAAACAAAGGCATTTTAAAAGTTGAATTTTTCGAAAATGATGCACCTAAAACCGTAGATAACTTTTGCAAATTGGCAGAAAGTGGCTATTACAATGGGGTGAGTTTTCATAGAGTGATTCCTGCATTTGTGATTCAAGGTGGAGACCCAACTGGAACTGGAGCAGGCGGACCGGGCTATACCATTCCTTGTGAACTAACAGGCAATAACCAATACCACGACCGTGGCGTTTTGAGTATGGCTCATAGAGGTAGAGATACAGGAGGTTCGCAATTCTTTATCTGTCACAACAGGTCCAATACCCAACATTTAGACCGCAACCATACCTGTTTTGGTAAGGTGGTAGAGGGATTAGACATCATCGATTTAATTGAACAAGGTGATATGATGGAAAAAGTAATGGTCAACAACAACTAAAAAAAGTGTATGTTACAAATCAATCATATTCGAGAAAACATAGACGAGGTAAAAAGGAAGCTTGCCAAAAAACAAGTAAAGAACCTTGCCGACCTTGATACTGCCATCCAATTGGATGACGAAAGAAGAAACTTAAAACTTGCCCTAGAAAACAATTTAGCGGAAGCCAATGGCATTGCTAAAAAAATGGGCGAACTCATTAAAAATGGAGCGAAAGAAGAAGCTGAAAAACAAAAACTTCGTTCTGCTGAAATCAAAGAACAATCCAAAGCGCAAGAAGAGCAACTCAAGCTATTAGAAGATAAAATTTTTCATTTATTGGTTACTTTTCCAAACTTGCCACATGAAAGTGTACCTGAAGGAAAAACTCCTGAAGAAAATTTGAATGTATATGAATGGGGAACCCTACCAAGTTTATACGAAGGGGCGGTTCCACATTGGGATTTAATCAAAAAATACGATTTAATTGACTTTGAATTAGGCGCAAAAATTACTGGTGCCGGATTTCCCGTTTACAAAAATAAAGGAGCTCGTTTGCAAAGGGCCATGATCAATTTCTTTTTAGATGAAGCCATCAAAGCTGGTTACAAAGAAATTATGCCACCTATTTTGGTGAACGCTGATTCAGGTTTTGGAACAGGTCAATTGCCAGACAAAGAAGGTCAAATGTACCATGTGAATGCAGATGAGTTGTATTTAATTCCAACAGCAGAAGTTCCCATTACCAATTTATACCGCGATGTAATTTTAAAAGAAGAAGAATTACCTATTAAAAATGTAGGTTATACCCCTTGTTTTAGAAGAGAAGCTGGTGCATGGGGGGCGCATGTGCGTGGCTTAAACAGGTTACACCAATTTGACAAAGTTGAAATTGTACAATTGGTTCATCCTGATAAATCTTATGAGGTTTTAGAAGAAATGGTAAAACATGTGCAAGGCCTTTTAGAAAAATTAGAATTGCCATATAGAATTTTAAAATTATGTGGTGGGGACATGAGTTTTTCATCTGCACTCACTTATGATTTTGAGACCTATAGTGCCGCACAACAACGTTGGTTAGAAGTCAGTTCAACTTCGAATTTTGAAAGCTTTCAATCGAACAGAATGCTATGCAGGTTTAAACCAAAAGAAGGAAAAAACCAATTGGTACATACTTTGAATGGAAGTGCCTTGGCCTTACCTAGAATTGTAGCCACTTTGCTTGAAAACAACCAAACCAAAGATGGTATCCACATTCCAAAAGCACTTCAACCTTATACAGGTTTTGATTTTATAGACTAAAAAAAGCCCTGCAAAATTTTGCAGGGCTTTTTTGTTATTTCTGAGATTTAGAAACTTGGTCTTTTATTTCTTTCAACTCTTTTAAATCTTTGGCTTCACATTTACATTTTTCAGGAGAGGTGCTATAAAAGTACATCAGCTCACTATTTGCAGCCGTTACAAATAACCTGTTACATGTTTTCTCATCTTTTGCATAAAAGAAATACATCAGGTCTTTGTCTTGGTTTTTGATGGCTTGTTGAATGGTTTCTGCATCTGCTTCAACATCAATATCTCCATTGAATAAAGTGGCTGGATCGTCTTTCCCCTTCAATACATAATTGTTGTTTTCTATGAGTAATTTCAAATCCAACATCAAACTTTTATCACTAGGATAATCGCTCATCATGGCACTTTCGCTCAATCCACTGTTTTTACCCACTTGAACGGCAGAGTTGAAATAGTTGTTGAGCAATTGAACACCTCTGATGGTTTCTGTTTCCCAATCGTTGGTATCTATTTTGTTATTGCAAAAGGCATAAGCCAATAAATTGTCTTTGGTAACACGTTTTGAAAATTTATTGATGATGGCCAACCCATTGAAATCTTCTTCAGAAGTGCCCAATTTTGCTTTGTTCTTAGACCCTTTTGCTTTGCTAAAAATAAGGAAAGCATAATTGCCTTTTCTGTATTTCTGTATGTCTTTTTGAATGTCTATGTCAAAAGCATATTCTACAGCAGTATAAGACCAATATTTATTCATGGCAGTTTCAATTGAAGCACTGTAAGCACTGTCTTGAAACAGTACCACCACTAATTTGGTATCTTTAAATGCATCTAAGCTTTCTTTGGTTTTAAATGTACCAAACTGAGCAAATACAACATTTACAAAAAATGTCAAAACAAACAAAAAGTATATTTTTTTCATATTTATGTTCTTATCAATAAAATGGAATGCTATACAATCATACTAAAAAAGCCGCTCAAATGAACGGCTTTTTATTTTTTTTTATTGCGTTGAAAATTAATGCTCAGCTTTCTCCATTCCGTAATGTTTACCGTATGGATGTAAATTCTCACGTAACATTCTTCTTGCTACAAAAATTCTTGTTTTTACAGTGCCAATTGGTATATGTAAAATCTCAGCTATTTCATGGTATTTGAAGCCTTTGAAATTCATCGTAAATGGTTTTTTCAAATTCAATGGCAATTTTTCAATGGCAGCTTCAATATCTTTCATCATAAATTTCTGTTCTCCAGCATTCTTTACACTGCTACTTAATGAATCTAGGTAAAAGTCATTGTCAGTTTGGTCTATAAATGTATTGCGCTTCACCATTCTTCTGTAATTGTTGATGAAGGTATTTTTCATGATGGTGTACAACCAACCTTTTAAATTGGTTCCATCTTCAAATTTCTCTTGATAAATGAAAGCCTTCAACATCGTGTCTTGTAAAAGATCATTGGTGTCTTCCACATTTCTTGTTAGTTGGTAAGCATATTGTCTAAGTGGTCTGCTTTCTTTTTCTACAAGGTTTTTGAATTCTATAGCTGTCATTGTTTAATGTTTTTAGGTAATTGTTAAACAAATATACAATTTAAAAATGAAATGTCAAGTATTTTGTTTAACTTTTTTGTATTTTATTTAAACACTATTATTTATTTGATAAACAGATATTTAAATAATTTAAAACGCATTTTATAGCTAGATTATTTTAATATTACAGACATTTTGCTGAATTATTTTTTCTACATGTTAAACAATATCAATAATTGCTTGTTCAACTATCTAGCTAAGCAATCAAACACTTGAGCATCTTTAACAGAATATAACTAACTTGCCAACCAATGGAAATTACAGTTTCAAGAAAAGCACATTTCAACGCAGCCCATCGACTTCATGTTGATTCATGGACTGATGAAGTAAACCGCAATTTCTTTGGTTTGTGCAATAACAAAAACTACCACGGCCACAATTACGATTTCATTGTTTCATTAACTGGCGAAATAGACCCAGTATCAGGGTATTTGTTCGACATGAAAGAACTTGCTGAAATTATAAAGCTAGAGGTAGAAGAATGTTTTGACCACAAAAATTTAAACCTGGATACAGAAGAATTTAAGCTCCTTAACCCAACAGCAGAAAACATCGCCATTGTGATCTGGAACAAGTTAAGCGCTAAACTTCCAAACAGACTCAAACTTAAAATAACACTGTATGAGACCGAAAGAAACTTTGTTGAGTACCAAGGGAACACCCAATAAACACGAAGAAGACATGGATTTAGACCACAGCTTTTTCTCAATGGAAACACCGTTGAGAGCAGATGCATTTGAATTAGATGATGATTTGAAAGTAGAATTGATAGAAAAACACTTCAAAGAAATCATGCAAATTCTAGGCTTAGACTTAAATGACGATAGCCTAAAAGGAACACCAAACAGAGTGGCAAAAATGTATGTAAAAGAATTGTTCAAAGGCTTGAACCCGAAGAACAAACCTGAAGCCAAGCTTTTTGACAACAAATACAATTACAAAAACATGCTCGTTGAAAAGAACATCTCTTTTCATAGTGTTTGTGAGCACCATTTTGTGCCAATTATTGGTAAGGCTCATGTTGCTTATATCCCAAACAATGAAGTAGTTGGCTTGAGCAAATTAAACAGAATTGTAAGGTATTTTGCACAAAGACCTCAAGTACAAGAACGCATGACCATTCAAATTGCCAATATGTTAAAAGAGGTTTTGAATACCCAAGACGTTGCAGTCATTATTGAAGCCGATCATTTATGCGTAGCCATGAGAGGTGTTCAGGATATTACCAGTAGCACCATTACTTCTGAATTCAGTGGCAAATTCCAAGATGCAAGAACCCGCGAAGAATTGCTCAACTACATTGCTTTAAAAAGTTAGTAGTTTACCTGAATACTGTTTCCTTTTATGATAGCGGTTTCTACTGAAGGAACCCCAAAAGAATATGGCAAATACGCTAGTGAAGGAATTTCTTTGGTAATAAACACATTGCCTAGTTTTCCTTTACTAATACTGCCATGAGACTTGCTCAACTCTAAAGCGTAAGCACCATTGATGGTTGCAGCATTTAAGGCCTCTTCAGGAGTCAATTTCATTTGAATACAAGCCAAACTGATCACAAAGCCCATCCTCCCATTGGGCGAACTTCCTGGATTGTAATCAGTAGCTAAACAAACTGGTAAACCTGCATCAATCATTTGTCTGACAGGTGCGTAAGGTAATCCTAAAAAGAAAGAACAATTGGGCAATGCAACAGGCATGGTAGCCGAATTAATCATACAAGTGATTTCTTCATTCCCTATATGTTCCAAATGATCTACACTTAAAGCATTGTGTTTTACTGCCACTTGAACGCCACCGCTAACACCTAGCTCATTGCCATGTATTTTTGCTTTTAGATTGTATTTTGATGCAGCTGTCAAAAGCTGGTCCGTTTCATCTACAGTAAAGAAACCTTGGTCGCAGAAAACGTCAAAATAATCAGCCAAGCCTTCTTCTGCTACCACAGGCAACATTTTATCTATGACCAAACTGATATAGCCTTCTCGGTTATTTTTGTATTCTAATGGAATGGCATGTGCACCTAAAAAAGTAGATTTTATTTCAATGGGAGAAATGTTTTTGAGTTGCTGAATAACACGCAACATTTTAATTTCATCTTCAAAAGTGAGGCCATAACCACTTTTTATTTCAATGGCACCAGTACCATACTTCATTACCTCTAACAAACGAGAATAAGCGCCTTCCATCAATTCATTTTCAGACATGGCTCTCAACTTTGCGGCTGAGTTCAAAATACCCCCACCTGCTGCTGCAATCTCTTCATAAGACTTGCCTTTGATACGCATCACAAATTCTTCTTCCCTGCTTTTGGCAAAAACCAAATGGGTATGCGAATCAACAAAACTTGGCAGTACATATTTACCTGAAGCATCTTTTATTTCCATCTCTTTGCAATGGGTAAATTGGTCGGCAAACAAATTCAACTCAGCCATACTACCATAAGCTTCTATGATACCCTCTTTGATCCATAGCCAAGCATTGTCAATACAAGTAAACTCTTGCATTTCCTTGCCTTTTTTAAGCAAACGATTGCTTTCATCAACACCACAAAGTGATTTGATATTTTTTATCAGTACATTTCCCATTGCAGAACAAATTAACAGAATTTAAAACGTAAAAAAGCAAGCCATTTGAATTCTTTGTAGGAATTCCTCCAAATTTTATAGGCTTGATTGCTTACTTTTATGGCATGTTTAAACACGCCACTTTTTTCTTCATTATTTGCACTTTGTTTATTCCTTTTTTTGCGATGGGTCAAAACCCTCAACAACAAAATAACTTAGCAATTGAACAATCATTTAAGCAATTACAAACAGGCATTTCGGTATTGTATATTGCTGCGCATCCCGATGATGAAAACACCCAACTGTTGAGTTATCTAAGCCAAGTAAAACATTTCAGAACTGGCTATTTATCATTAACGCGAGGCGATGGCGGTCAAAACCTGATTGGGTCAGAACAAGGCATTGCCTTAGGCATTCTTAGAACTCATGAATTGTTAGAAGCCAGAAAAATAGATGGTGCCGAACAATTTTTTAGTTCTGCCTACGATTTCGGCTACAGTAAATCTGCGGAAGAAACTTTCAGACAATGGGATAAAAATAAACTATTGGCAGACGTGGTTTATGTGATCAGGAAATTCAAACCCGATGTCATTGTCACACGTTTTGACAAAGATGGCTCAGGAGGACATGGCCAACACACCGCATCGGCTATTTTAGCCTATGAAGCCTTTACATTGGCTGCAGACTCAACACAGTTTCCTGAACAATTAAGCCAAGTGAAAATTCATCAATGCAAAAGTATTTACAACAATAGCATTGCCAATTGGCTGCCAAGCAAAACCAATTTGAACGCGCTTTTTTCTCTAGAAATAGGCAATTATATTCCAGAATTAGGCATGAACACCGGCGAAATAGCTGCAGCAAGCAGAAGCAAACATTTATGCCAAGGTTTTGGAACAGAAAAAATTCGTGGAGCACATACAGAATATTTCAAAGCCATTGATGGAGACACCGGGGTATTTAAAACAAACCCATTTACAGGAATTGATCCGCTATTCAATAAAATTGACCCTAGCCAAACAATCAACAAATTACTTGAACATGCTTATCAGCATTGGCATTCTGGCGAATTAAATAGGGCAAGCAAAAACTTGTTTGAAGTCAGAAATTTACTACTTAAAAAAGGAATAAATGTAACTGATTATCCCATTCAAAAAATAGAAAATCTCATTACCCAAATCAATGGAATTTACATTGAATCGGTTTACAAAAATACGCTATTACCTGTGAGTGGAGACTCAATTTTACTTGATTTTGAAATCAATTCAAGACAGAGCAATTCTTTTTTATTGAGTGAAATCAAATGCGGGAATCAAACTCAACGCATCAACCCAAATCAACTTCTTGCAACAAACAAAACCTATGCTTACCATGTATCTTATTTGTTAAATGATATTGCATACAACAATTTTTTCTGGATAAACCAAGGAATAGACAAAAATCGCTTTACAATAAAGCAAAATGAAGTAGGTGAAACCCTTGCAATGACTGAATCTATCCCCACTCAATGGAAACTTTTTTATGGGGCAGACTCTTTGCTCATTCAACAAAATATTGTACAAAAAGAAATTCTCCCACAACAAGGCGAACATTACAGAGCATTGGTGGTTCAACCTGCTTTGGTATTGAGCATACCAAAGAAATTAACCATAGCAAGAATTGGTAAAAAGCAAATTGTAGAAATTGGCTTAGAAGCGCATCAAAACTTAAACAATATTGAATTACAAATTCAATTGCCACAGGGATGGAAATTATTGAACACACTTGAGAAAATTCAATTGAAGAAATCAGAATATAAAACTGTTTACCTATCGCTGATGGCCCAAAACAATGCAAAGGCAGGCAACTTAGAAGTCAAAGCAATTTGCAATGCTGAAACCTATCATTTGCAACAAGAAAACATATCCTATCCGCATATTGGGAAACAGGTGTATTTTCAAGCAGCAAGCGCCAAATTATATGCCACTGATAAGCTTAAGCAACACAAAAGAATTTTGTATATCAATGGCGCAAAAGAGCAGGTGCCAACTATGCTAAAAGCACTTGGGTATCAAATTGACCAATTTGAAGCGGCTCAATTTGCAAAATTAGATTTGAGCAAGTATAATGTGTTGATATTTGGGATTCGTTCCTTCAATATCATGCCTCAATTGCTAGACCAAAGGGCAAAATACCTGTCATTTATTCAAAATGGAGGGAATGTGATTGTTTGTTATCAAACCAATACATTTACCAAACAAGAAGACCGATTGATTGGCCCCTACCCTTTTACAGTATCAAAAGAAAGAACCACTGATGAAAACGCCAAAGTGGAATTTAACCAAGGTTCAAATACCGTATTGAAAAAGCCTTACCTCATTACTGATTCAAATTTCAGTAACTGGGTTCAAGAAAGAGGCATATATTATGCCAGTCACTTTGATACTGCATACCAGAGCTTATTTCAGATTGCAGACTTTAATGAAAGTCCACAAGATGGGGCTTTGATTTCATGTAAATATGGGAAAGGCCACTTCACTTATACTGGCTTGTCTTTCTTTAGACAATTTCCAGCGGCAGTAAAAGGGGCAATTGAACTCTTTGTAAATTTAATTGAGCAATAATTAAGCATTGTTTTTGGCATGATCTGCCAAGAACTGAGCCAAACCAGTGTCGGTTAAGGGATGCTTCAACAAAGCCAAGATGCTAGGCAATGGACTTGTGATAACATGTGCTCCTACTTCTGCTGATTTTACTATATGAACAGGATTTCTAATGGATGCGGCCAAAATTTGAGTTTGGTAGCCTTGAACTGCAAAAATTTGTGCAATTTCAGCAATCAATTGAATGCCATCAAAAGAAATATCATCTAAGCGACCAACAAAAGGGCTGATATAAGTAGCACCCGCTTTGGCAGCTAAAATAGCTTGACCTGCACTGAAAACCAATGTACAATTGGTTCTAATGCCTTTAGAGCTTAAATATTTAATGGCTTTGATACCCTCTTTGATCATTGGAATTTTAACTACAATATTTTCATGTAAAGAGGCAAGTTTTTCTCCCTCAGCAATCATTTCATTGAATGTAGTGGCAATCACTTCTGCACTTACATCTCCATCTACAATATTGCAGATGTCTACATAGTGCTTCAATACAGCTGCTTCGCCTTTAATTCCTTCTTTTGCCATTAAAGAGGGGTTGGTTGTAACTCCATCCAAAATACCTAAGTCATTTGCTTCTTTAATTTGTTCTAAGTTGGCTGTATCGATAAAAAATTTCATATAGATTGTATTAATGCTTACAAAGATAAGACATTGCATTTAAATCAGTAAACAAGGCAAAAAAAAAGTCCGATTGGTTTCCCAATCGGACTTTTTTGCTAGTTATTGAATTATTTCTTTTTGTATCCTAATAATGCAGCACCTGAAGCCAATAAACCTATTGCTAAATCAACAGGGACGTCTACAGGATCTGTTCCATTGTCTGGAATTGTTTGGGCAAAAACTTTATTGATTGACATTATGCACAAAAAAAGTACAAGGATAAAAACCAATCTAAGTGATTTCATGATTTCTTTTCTATTACTAGTTTAGACTTAAATCCGAAAAAAGCAGCTATTGCAAACAAAACAAATACAGCAGAATTTATAGGGGTATCAACCGGGTCAGTACCATTATCAGGCACATCACTGCTGTTAGGGGCTTTAGCAGCTGGCGCTGATTTGATAGCTACAACTGATTGTTGGCTTGTTTTGTCAACCGAACCATTAGAACCAGTTTGATTTTGAGCGTTTACTGAATGAAACTGTTCGTTGCTAAAATTTGCAGCATTTTCAAAATTGCCTTGAACAGCTTGATTTGAAAATTCTTGGTTATTCGCGCTTACTGCTGCATTGTTATTCTCAAAAATATCAAAGCTACTGTTTTGGTCAGCATTGGTGGCATTGGTATTGATTTCATATTTAGTTTTTTCATTAGCTAAAAAACCACTACCGCTGCTGAAATTGCTATTGTAACGATTGTTTTTGTCGTCAGTTACCGATGAATATTGATCTTGAGTGTTTTCAAGAGGATTGTTTGCGTTTGTAAATTGTACAGACAATACAAGTGAAACAAGGAAGATTGATATTTTTGAAAATTTTCTCATATGGCAAATTTATTAAAAATTGTTAAAAATTCAATATTGTTTAATTTTTAACAATTTTGGCGGTATTTACTTTTCCTGTAACATCAGCTACTTCAATGAAGTAAACACCAGCACTTCTTGCAGACAAATCTACTTCAATTCCGTTCTGTAAATTGGCATTCAATACCGTTCCTTGTTGTACCAATTGACCGATATTGTTGAATACTTTAAAGTTTACATTGCCTTCAACAGTAGCAGTATTGCAAGAAATTTTAGTAGTAGTTTGTACAGGGTTAGGCGTTACTTGCAATTGGTTCATGCTATTGTAAACACTTGCTAAATTTTTCAAGTAATCATTGTAACCTTTGTTGATGAAAATAATTTCAAATCTGTCTTCTCCTTTGCTTGCTGCATCAGCATTGATTTCGAATTCAACAACTGGTTTTTCATTCAAAAGGGTAATGACACCTAAATAATGGTCAACCAATAACAAATCATACTGATCAAAATCTTTTTCACCTTTGATAGTGATTTGGTGTTTTCCTGTAAATACTGAACCAATACCCAATGGAATGCTCATTTGCTCATTGATTGTTGGGAAAGACTGAATGCCATTTCTGAACTTATCGCTCATGGCATATAAGTTTACTGAAGGGTTCATCATTTTCTCAGAATCAAATTCGTCTTGTTGAGCAGATACACCTGGAATCATAGCCAAAGCCAATTCATCAATCAATTGACCTGGTTTAATGAAGCTTAAGCTTAGGTATTTAGCATTGTTCTTAAATAATTTTGTAGTTGGTGCTGTTGATTTTACAGCCTCAGTACAAGTTAAAGCAGGTGAAGCCCCATTTGCTTTTACAAAGAAGGCACTTCCTGATTCTATCAAATTTGAACCTCCGTTAATTCCAACACCAGCAGTCACATTGTAATTGGCATAGCTATTTGTTGATGGTCTGAAAATCCAGATTGAAGGGTCAATATTTGTTTTTGTCCATGCAGCAGCATCCCAATTGATTGGTGATGGATAAGGATTTCCAAGCAAATTCCAACCTTGGCCGTTAGCCGCTGAATAAGTTACACTGAAAGTATGGTTACCTGTTTTGATGGTTCCAGTAGCACTTAAAGTTACGTCTAAAGCAGAAGGATTGGTTCCATTTAACAAATCACAACCTTGGGTTCTGTTTCCACGAACAAATACCCTGTAACCAGTTCCAGCAGCCAAAGTTGCTGAGGTACTAGGTATACTTGTCCAAGCATTGTTGTAAACGGTAGCGCCAGTATTCACAGCAATTGCATTCGAATCTGCTGAAGCAGTTGATTCATTAAAAGTATGCATTGAAGCACTGTTACTGATAGTCGCATCAAAACCATTTGAATTAGGAGTTAAACTTGGACAAATAGAACCACCTGTTCCGTTACCTGTAATATGAATCTTTGTTTGCCAACTTGAAGCAATACTAGGACCCGTTGTAAAAGGTGCCGATAAGTAACGGTATCTTCTTCCGCTTGAACCCAGAATGAATCTTTCAACTGTATAGCTACCTGTACCTGTAACATTTGAAGGATTTGAAACAATATCTAATCTTCCAGTTCCAGATGCACTAGACTTGAATACACATGAACCATTGTTGGTAAGTGAATTTTTAAACTTTAAGTATCCACCACTTGTATCTGGAACATTGTAAGTTGTACCTGAATTTATGAACAGAGTACGAACACCTAATGAGCCTGTATAAGTGCCTGTAAATATTACTGCATCAGTTGTATCCATTGGTAATCCTTTGTTCCAAGAAGAACCGTTCCAGTAATTTGGGGTTTTACAAGATGCTTGACCAGCTGTTACTGTATTGCTTGCGATTGGCGCATTTACAGATGCAACATAAGCAGAAACCAACGAGTTTGGTGAAGCCCATCTATAAGTTAAATTTGGAGCTGCTGTTGTTGAAAAACTAACCGTATTGGTTAGACGCAAACGTACAACTCTTTTTCCTGCTTGGTCGATGATGGTTCCCAAACCAGCGCCAGGAGGTGTTTTTGCTGCAATCGCAATATAATTATTTGTGGCTTGATAAGATACTGAGGTTGGTACTTGAGCTGTCAACAAATCTGAAGTACCACTTACAATAGTTGCTGTTATGGTTCCAGCATTTCTGAAGGCAGAGTTCATATTAATGTAAAATACACCTGTTGCATACTCCCATGTTGTGGTGGCACCAGTTGCATATAACTTTACATCAAACTCGTAGGTGGTAGCGCTTGGATAAGACTCATTTTCAACACGACATTCAAATGATTGTGCTGAAACCATTGAGTTCATTGCGGTTAGCACGAACATCAAAAGTGCTAATGATATTTTAGTAAAATTTCTCATAGTACAAATTTATTAAAAATTGTTACAAATCAATACAAATTAATTTAAACAATTTAAATGATTAATGTTAAAACAATTCTTTCTATGTACAAAACTAAATGTAAAGTTCAACAAATTAATTACCAGCCGAATATCAAATTGTAAAGTTTTTATAACTACAATATAAAGTTTTTTCCTGGTTTTGTTGAAATGCTTCTTTTAAAAACAATTAATGCCGGCGCAAAGCGCCGGCATTAATTTGTTCATTAGTTCGATATCATTTTAAGAATTCAATTGTTCTTTTTATGATTAACTAATGGATTGAATTGATTAAGGTCTAGCTAAACCAATGAAGTTACTGTTGTTGTTGTCGATCACGATAAAGTCGTTACCATCAACAAACGCATCTCCATTTGCATCAGTGTATAGGTAACCAAATGCAAAGTTCGCATTGTCGTTATCTACATCAATGAAGTCGTTACCATCAATAAATCCATCTTGGTTGATATCACCTGAGTAAATCATAAATACACCAGTTCCATCATCTACCATGTTCGCTCCGAAAGCTTGTGAAACACTAGAAGAGAAATCATAGTTAGTCACTGAACTTATCGTTACAGCAGCAGATGACCAAGTTTCAATTGAATTTCTGTGTTTGATAACAATATAGTAGTCGTTACCAATTGCACTTCCAGGAAGTTCAACTTGTGCAGCACCATTTACATCTATAGTAGCAACGATAGCGTAATCAGTATTGTACAATCCTGATAAATCTTCGTGTAATTCAACTGTAATGGTATCAGCAATTGATGTTGGAGAAGTGTTGTCTGCGTTGAATGGAGCAGAAGTCATTGAACTTGCACCAATGTACAATCCTTGTATGAATGCAGTTAAGTTCAATTTAGCACCTGCCGCAGTTGTAGTTTGGTCACCAGTTACTGAGTAAGCTGAAGATCCACTCGCATTTACTGCTCTTACACGGAAGTAGTATTGAGTTGTAACACTTAAGCCAGTTACTACCGCAGAATTTCCATGTACTTGTTTGCTATTGTAACCAGTAACAAAAGTAGAGAAGTCATTTGCAGTTGATACATCAACCAAGAAATGACTAGCACCATATACTGGTGCCCAGTTTACAGTAAATCCAGCACCTGATACATTAGAAGCAGCAGTTAATACTGGAGTTGCAGGAAGTGTAATGGTATTTAAGCTAGCATTAGGTGAAGAGAAACATGTATTGATAGCTCTCACTCTTACAAAGTATGGAGTACCTTCAGTCAATCCTGAGATTGCAGCTGATAAGCCTTGTGGAGTTACATTTTGGTAACCAGTTACAAAAGTTGTGAAATTAGCATCAGTAGCAACGTCAACTTTGTAACCCAATACACCGGCAACAGCATCCCATGAGAAGTCGAAGCTGTTCGCTGTAACATTGCTGATGCTTGCATTTGCTGGAGCTACAGGCGCAGTAATCAACTTGGTAGTTGCTGTTCCTGTTGTACTACAATTGAAAGTATTGGTAGCTGTAACACTGTAAGTTCTATCAGCAGTTGGCAATACAACTAAATTTCTGTAGTTACCAGTTGTGAAAGCAGCAGTAGCAGCTGAATCTGTGTACAAATCAGTTGTAGGAGTCCAAGTATAAGTTTGTGGAACCAAGTAACCAAAAATCATATCTGGTCTGTTGGTATTTGCAGCTACAGTTACTAAAGCTGTTACACCACAAGCTTGCGCATTGTCATTGTAACTACCATAAGCAGTTGGTAACGCTGTATTGGTATAAGATACTGTTGAGTTGGTACTGTAACAAACTCCACATGCTCCGTTGATATCGTTGTCATGACAAATGTCAATCACTACGTTAGATATCCCATCCCAAGTAAAGTTAGTAGTGAAGTTGTGCTTCATCAAACCAACAGCAGGAGCAGGCTCAGTAACCGGACCATATACTGTAACAAACGGAGTTGTAGGAACAATATAAGCAGATGGCATTTGAGTTGCAGTTGTATGTCCCATTTTGATGGTAAAGTTGCTTTGCGCAAAAGTACCAGCACCTTGAGCAGTTACATTGAAAGTCAATGAAGTCATTTGACCTGCAGGAACATTTCTAGCATTCAATTCAGCTGCTGTAACCAAATACTGTTCGTGTGCACCTTCGTAGTATGAACTGTAAGGAGTTGTACCCGTACCAGCAGTAGTTAATACACCTGTAAAGTCACCTAAAGTTGCATCTCCATCGTTGTTACCACCTACCATAGTGAATGGACTAGGAGCAGAACCAGCACAGAAATTCAAAGGTGATTGTGAAATGGTCAATGGAGTTGGAACTGGATTTACTCTAACGCGGTGTGTAACAACGTTAGAACATTGTTGACCACCTGTTTGAGCAGCAGTTAAAGTATAAAGTACAGTGGTATCAGGGCTGAAGCTGAAACCTGTAGCTGCACTTCCTGATACATTGTAATTAGGAGTCCAAGTGTAGGTATCAAAATTAGCAACGTTAGATGTAACTTGAAGAGCAGTTGAAGTAGTTGAACCAGCACAAATTTGGCTTGAAGCAGCACTGATGCTTAAGCTAGGTGAAGGATTCACTGTAGCCAAAACTGGAATTCTTGAAGTTTCACAAGCAGCACCTACTACCCAATTGTACAAGTAGTAATGGTAACCATCTGTTCCACCAGTAGCAGCTCCATAACCAGAGTTAACTACTACGATACCAGGACCTGTATGAGGGAAACCGAAACCACCAGTTAAGAAACCACCTCTCCATGTACCAGGGTTGGTACCAGAGAAACCAATTACGTAATCGTTACCAGCAGGGATATTGAATGAAACTGGAACTGTTTGCTTATTACTAGGTGTTCCTGTGTTTGTAACAGTAGTTACACCAGTATAAGAAGCAATCAAAGTACCTGTAGAGTTGGTTTGTCTCACTTCAATGGTGAATGGCGTTCCAATGCTTGCACTAGGATAGATATCAACTGATTTTAAGAAGATAGCTTTCGTTGCATTGAAAGTCATAGATGCACCAGTGATTAAGGTAGTTTGGAACATACCTGAAGTATTGTATTGGTTCCAAGTATTACCACCTATCAAAGCAGTAGAAGTTTCTCCAGGAGCAGCAGCCGAAGCATAGAATGTATCTGTTCTGCTCAATGAAGGCGCATAAGTACTACCTTGGAACAATGCATTTCCACCAATAGAATCAGCGTACCAGTTAACAATTTGTCCGTAACCAGCAGTTACATTCATTGTTACAGGACCATTTCCGCAACGGCTACCGTTTGTAAATGATACAATGTTTGGAATGAATACTGAAACAGTGTCACCAGCAGCAATGGTATTACCAGCGCATGAAGCCAAAGCAGTATAAGTTGTAGTAGTTGTTATAGCAGTTGTTGGTTTGTAGGTCAATGAATTGGTACCTACATTGGTCCATGGACCAGCAGGGCCATTGGTAGACTCTAACCATTGAATATCACCACCTTTAGCAGTAGCAGTTAAGGTAGGCATGCCACCCGCATTGGTACAGAATTGAGCTACATCAGCAGTGATTCTGCCAGCAGTCAAAGGAGTAATTTTGATGGTTGTTGTAGGCATGGCATCGTTTGCATTGCTCGCATCACCCACTAACATGGTACTGGCATCAAATACATAAGAACCAGTATCAGTCATGTTGTAGTTGTTGTCAATCACAACGTCCATGGTAGCACCTGCAGCCAATACACCCGTAGTTAACAATACTGGATTGAAACTGATTGGGTTAGGACCCGTTACTGTAGCAGTAACAATGACGTTGTTCACTGAGAAATCGATTGGGTCAACACTTGCATAGTTCTTGATTCTTACAGCAACTGTTTTACCTGAAGTTGCACAAGTTCCAGAAGGACTTGCCAATGCTTGAACACCCATGTTCAATGGGAACAATGCACCGTCAAATTCGTCAGCACCAATGTCTGATGATAAACCACCACCGTTCAAAGCACCAACTGGACCTGGACGCGCATCGCCTTCAAAGTCAGTTGTTACTTCAGGAATGATAGCACCACCTGATTCCATCAATGAAGTGGTACCAGCAGCAATTCTCATATCTACAGTTGACAAACTTGCATTAGGCGCAACAAAGTTTGGATTCTCGTTGATACTGTTGGCATCTTTACCTACAGCAGTTCTCCAATTACCCATATTTGCTATGTTGGCGTTTTTGTAACGTCCAAATTGACCAACAGAGAAGTAGTTGTTGTTGTTCAAAGTTAAGTTCATAGCAGTTGTAGTGGTATCACCCATTCCAATTGCATAACTATTACTTAGAGAACCAGAATTGGTTCTTTTGTTCACAAACAAGTTGTTTCTGATATCGCGGGTAGTACCAGAAGTAAAACTTCTGAAGGCATAAGAATTAGCAGTATCTCCAATTGTATTACCTGCAATGTATAGTGTATTGTAGTAATACTTGTTGGTTCCATTGAATTCATTCATACCATAGTAGTTGTGCGCTCTAGTATAAGCATTACCAGATGAATCTAAACCTAAACGAACGATGTTGTTTGCATAAATAAATTGTCCAGTACTAACAGTTATACCATAAATATTTGCACCACCAGCAGGGTTGTTGGCATACAAATTGTCGATGATATTGTTATTAACAAAGTTTGGAGCTGTAGAAGAACCAGCCTGATTGACAATACCGCAAACCATCACTTTAGCAGAATCACTTGCATATAAGTTATAGATTTTATTGTTGTTTACAGACATCCCTACATTACCTGAACTAGCTCCAATCACAATTCCAAATAATGCTCCACTTGTAGATGAAGATTTTGAAGTGATGTTTCTGATGATGTTGTTATTAACCTGACCTGAAAGTGAACCAGTTAATATAACGTAGATATTAGATGCAGTTGTGGTTGAAATACAGTTCTGGAAGGTATTGTTGTTGATTGAACAAAAACGTGAAGTGCTGTTTCTATTAATAATAGGCAACAAGTTGTTTCTTGAATTTTGAATCAAAGCACCAGCTGTTGCACCACCAAACACATTGTTGTTCATGAAGTAGTTACCAGTGCTACTACCTGTTAAATCAATACCGCGTAAGCTGGTTCCTGAAGTACCTGTTGCCAAGTTGATGGTAATGCCACCAAATGTATTGTTTTCAATGTAAATGGTATCGTGCGTACCAGTACCCATTAACAAGGCTGTAAAGTTATTTAAAGCTGTACCTGCGTAGTTGAATACAATGTCTCCATTTGCAGTTAAGCTTCCGAAGGTATTGTTCCTGATGATACTCTTTCCAGCTGCGTGATTCAATAGTGAGTGAGCAGTACTGGTTGAAGTACTGGTGATATTGAAATTGCGGAAGGTATTGTTGGTAATGGTATTGTAAGGGATCAAGGTTACACCTGTACCAAAATAAAGATACATACCATATATTGTAGTAAGAGCACTGTTAAATGTTAGAGGTGTACCTCCACACAAAGGCGCAGTACCTCCAACGTAATTGTTAGAAACAGTTACACCGGTAGTATCTGAATACTCATATTTATACAAGCCATACCATGCACCTGCAGTGGTTTTGGCTTGGGTAGAATAAAAGCTGTTTCCGATGTATGAATCTGTGAAATTGTAAGATGATGAATAAATGCCATAAGCAGCACCCGTTGTACCAAAATTGTATATATTGTTGCCAATAAAACTGTTGTTATTATTAGGCTTCTGGTAAGTTCCATATGCGTAAACACAATACACAGGGTTGGTTGCAGCCTCGTGGATATCATTGTAAGCAAAGGTATTAGAGTCGTTTCCTGTAACAAAATTAGTTGTAGAAATAACCACTGGTGCAGTTAAACCAGAATTACCAGCACCTTTAATATCGCAATAAGTAATGGTATTGCCAGTTGCATCATTTATGAGCGTGAATACATAACCAGAGGTATTGTCATTTTGAATGGTTAAGCTTTTGGTATTACCAGCTCCTGGTTTACGACCATCAAAAATGTAATAATCGCCACCATCTAAATTGAATATACCTGTAGATGCAGTTGTTGCATTACTTGCAATGATAGAACCATTGGTTAACGAAGCAGCTGGTTGGAATGTAACTGTATTGGTAGGACTCATTCCATTTACTTTTGTTAAAGTGATAGGGAAAGTCTCAGTAGCTTGGGTATAACCTAAGTCTATCAAGCTAAACAATACAGGACCACTAACACCTCTTAATCTCAAGTCATTATTAGCAGCGTTCAATGTTTCGTAAGTTCCGCCTGTTCCTACAGTGTAAGTTCCAGCCATTGGAGGACCAACGATGATGAATGAACCAGGGATAGGAGGATTTGTGACAGAATTAACAGAAGTAGCTTCAAAACCAGCCATACTTGGAGCAGCTCCTACGTTACCTGCGTAATCTTGCGCAACTACAAAGTATTGAATGACATCATTCATCGTTGGTGCAGAACGTAATTTGCTTACGTCGATAGTTAAATTGAATGGATTAGCAGAACCTGTTGCTTGTACCCATTTCCAACCATTACCAGTAGAATCATTGGCAACACCAAATACGCTGGCATCTTTTGATTTTTTGTAGTAAACAATAGGTACATTAACAGTAGTATCAGCACCTGAAGCGCCAGTACCAACATCAGAAATAGTTACATCAAATGAGATGTTTGAAGTACTTTGTGTATTGGCAAGTGCGTTGAAAGTGATGTTTGGATAAGCTCCATCACCACCTATTTCATAAGCACCTATAGAAGGTGTTGTTGCACTTCTAGTGGTTCCTAAGTAGTCAGTAGTAACTGTAGCAATTGGCGTACCAGTACCCAATACAGGTGAACCTGTTTGCGGCTTAATCACCGTGTTAGAGTTGAACATCGGATCAGCAGAAACTGAAGCATTGTTTTGTCCAAAATCTGTTTGCAACATAGCCAAAGTAGTATCTGTTTTGGCTGGAGTTGGCAAAGCAATGAATGCCAAACGACCTTGTGCAGTTGGCGCCACATAATACAAGTTGTTGTTCAACTGTGTAAAGATAGTTGGCGCACCATCTGAATGAATGGCATAGTTTTTAGAAGCTGTTCCGCTTGCATTTTGGTTTCTCAATGTATTTGAAAACACATTGTTTCTAACATCCAACTCTGAACAAGAAGAAGTTGCATAGAACGCTGTAGTGATACAATTTGCAGCATATCCCCCTGGTGTTGCATAGTCACCATACATATTTACTGTATTGTGGTATACATTGATTCTACCAGATGTAGTTGTTCCTAAATAAATACCCACAGATGAAGAACCAGCATAAGAAGTGTAGTTAGAACCATTTACATTGTTGATGACGTTGTTTGAGATAGTAATATTAGAAAGTCTTAAGCTTGATCCAACTTTGATACCGTGTGCTCCCCAACCTCCTGTACTCGTAGTCCACAAACGGTTGATATAGTTACGGTCAACCAAGATATTGTTTGCACCTGCTCCTAAGTTAATACCTACAGGTGTTGTACCTGCTGTAAGAATGTCAATGGTGTTTCTTGTTACTGAAGAGTTCAAGGCATTTCCTAAGAAGATTGCGTCAAATCCGCTAGCACTACCATTGTAATTGATAATGTTTTTAGAAATGGTAATGTTGTCTGAACCAAATCTGCTTACTGTATCTGTACCATTTACATAAATAGCTCTTGAACAATCAGTGAAAGTATTATTAACGATGGCATTGCTATCATTATCTGCACCACCAGCTCCAATAGTTGAACCTATGCTGATACCGTAATTTACACTAGTAGAGGGTGCATCTTTGAAATTGATATTTTTAATTGTATTGCATTTAGAGCCATTTACAACTAAGTTGGCGCCTGAACCAGAAGTTACAGATACCAAATGAACGCAAGTTGCATTGATTGCTGAGTTGGTATTTGAAATGGTTAAGTCTTGGGTTGTAGTACCTGAGTTAGAACCATCAATGGTAATATAATCTGCACGATCCAATTGAATGATTGAAGTTGCAGAACTACCGCTAATGGTAGGAGTAGTTCCAGCATCTGGCTTGATGGTAATATTGTTTGTTGCAGATACACCACCAATTTCTGGAATGACAATTGGGAAAGAACCTTCCGTTACACTGTTGTAGGTACTTGTTAAAATGATATTGGCTGGGCCAGTTACAATTTTACCAGCAGCCATGTTCAATTGAACAGTAGCACCAGTTCCTGAAGGATGTGACAAGGTAATGGTTGGCGCTGAAGAATAGCCTGAACCTTGAGCAGTTAAAATAACTTTGGTTACTTGACCAGTTGTTGCATTTACATCAGCATAAGCCACAGCACCTGAACCACCACCACCAGTAATAGTTACTGTAGGAGCTGTAGTATAACCAGTACCTCCGTTTACTACATAAATAGAACGTACTTTACCAGGAATGAAATCTGACATGGCTTCGTTGATTGAAACATAATCGCAACCTGCTGTAGGTCCGGCTACTGTACCACCAATTCTAACATTACCAGCAAATGTATTCAATATGAAATAACTGCTGGTTGATGTTGGAGGAGTAGCTGCAACTGGAGGCGTTGCTGTTAGCGCACCAATACCTGCAGAAGGCATTGCCGATAAATTACCTACATTGTCTTGCGCAACAATGTAATAAGAAATTGCATCTCCAACATTTCCACCACCAAAGGTGAATGAGAATACGTTGTTACCTTGTGCAATACCTTGTACACTGCTATATGATGTAGCTGTTTGGTTTTTGTAATACAAAACTGGCATACCCAAACCACTGTTTGGAACACCACTTGGATCTTTGATGCTTACATTCAAAGTAACTGGGTTCAAATCAATGGTATTTGCAAGTGGAGTGAATGAAATATTTGGACCTGTGAAATCGGCAGGAGCCAAATCATCTTCAAATGCACCCATATCTGGGGCAGCACCACCACCATATACTTGACCAGTTTTTGGATAGCCTGTACGTGTACCATTTGAAGTGTAGTCATCAACCAAACCAGTGATGCTGATAGCACCACCTTCTGTTTGTGTTGCAACAGTTGGGTCTAAACGAAGGTATGAAGACAAAGCTGGGTTGTTGGTATTCAAGAAAGTCAATGGCTCAGTAATTGAACCCGCTTCTCTTGGAGAAACAAAACCTTTGAAATTGGCCAATGACAACTGTGAAGTTGAGTCAAAATACATCCCTGTATTTCCGAACCAGTAGTTGTTGCTTGAAGCAGTGTTGTAGTTGTTTAAACCATTTGTAGCCAAGAAACTTCTACGCATACCATAAGAACCTCCGCTACCTGTAGGAGCACAGTTATTATAGAATATGTTGTTGTTCAATGTCAAATTAGAAGTTGTACCCGTTGCGTTGGCAACATGGTAAACTGCAGCTGTACCGTAATTGGCTCCTGTTGAACTTGAATTCAAATAAACGGTATTGTTGTAAATGTTGTGTGCTGTAGATGTTGCGGTACAGTTGATGTGGAAACCTGCCACCGAAGCAAACCTGTTGTTCATGTTTGCAATTGGGCTAGAGATATTGATCAAGTTATTGTACGCATTGGTTGTAGTACCACCAGTAATTTTGATACCAGAAGCGTTTGAGTTGATATCATCATGCGAAGTAGTGATATTGTACAAATTATTTCTGTAAACATTGGTTGTAGTACCTGTACTACTAGAAATTTGAATTCCAGTAACTTGAGCAAAATAAGTACCAGGTGTACTTATTTTGATATTATAACCAGTACTGATTTTCTTAACTGTATTGTTGTAAATATTTACTGTTTCACCTCCATTTGAGTAGATTCCATAAATACTTACTGTATAATAAGCTGAGTCAACATGTGTCAATTGCTCAAATGTATTGTTGAAAATTCTTACGGTTTTGGTATCTGTTGATGAGCCAACATTGTAAATACCGTAAGTTGTAACGGTACCTCTTCTATAAGTAGAGTTTAAGTTAAAGTAGTTGTCGTTGAAATTGATATTTCTGCCTCTGTAAACATACATACCATAGGTTGTAGAAAAGGAGCCATTTCCGGTAATTGTATTATTAGAATAGTTTTTGTCAGTCTGTAAAGAAACTCCATCATAACAATAGATACCATAAAAAACTCCAGAACCTGTTAAAGGACTTGTTCCATTTGGTCCTTGTAAATTCCAAGTATTGTTGGTTACATCATGACCTCCAGATAAAAATGGTGACGCACCAAAATGATAATAACCATAAGTTGATCCAGTATAACCCAAACTTCTATCTAAGTTAAAGGTATTTCTGTCAAAAATATAACGTGTCTGGAAAGCTGCACCACCTTGGTAAGTGATATAACAAGTACCTGTTAAACCCAATTTGTTACCATTGGCACCCATGCTCAATGTATTGCCTCTGAATACAAACGTACTGCAAGAAGCAGTTAAGTTGTACATGTAATGCGTACCTGAGGTATAGTTGATACCAGCACCTGTATAGGTATCCCACATGATCAAACGGTTACCCATACCAGCAGCAGTATCTCCAAAGAACAATGAAGCACAAGCATTACCTGCACTGTAACCATAAGTAGCACCTGAGTGAGTGGTAATAAATGTAGCGTTCGCATTTAATCTTCTATTGATAGATACTGTATTGCCATATACATCTGTTTGCGCATTGGTAGAACCTGGTATGGTGATACCGTTGATACCACCTGAGTTAGAAATAGAAGTAGCAGGTGCAAAGTAATCAACGATGGTAACTGTATTGTTTTTAACTTCTGAAGCACCAGCAGTGTAAGCTGCATTGATACCAGAAATCAATCCTGAGTTGGTCAATACACAAGTTCTGTTGATTGAAATATTATTGTTGTTACAAATAATTGATACGTTGGTAGTACCTTGACCAAAATCAATACCTCTCATCGCTACTGAAGCAGATTGTGTTAAGGTAATGGTATTGAAACTGAAATTATTTGTACATACAGGAACAGCAGTTGCACCTGTTCCTGATGGTGCAGTTCCATTTGCCCCAAAAATACCAGCACCTGTTAATGTTAAGCCGTTGGCATTTGAAATGGTATTGTTGATAGCGGAGTTACCCACTACGTTTCTGAAATAGATACCACATGGTTGAACACCTGAATATGAAGTATAAGGTAAATCACCTGCGTTGTTATTGTAACCAAAAGTGATGGTATTACCTGTACCTGCTGTTGCACTACCAATTTGGTTTCCTGATTCAAAAACTGTAGCAGTTTGTGCGGGTGAGATGAAATAAAAACCCTGAGCTACACCCGTAATGGTATTGCCAAAAAACTTATTGAATGAGTTTGTACCTGCAATACTTGCAGCAGCTTGCGTAGCATTTGTTTGAGAAGATGCAGAGGTTGAAAAAATACCAATCGCATTGCGGTATTTAGTTGTTGCATTACTCAAATTGATGTTACAATTTTGAATGGTATTGTATTGCGCTCCGTCTGTTGTAGACTTTGCAAACAAAGCTATACCAAATTCTGTCATCTTCTGAGCAGCCCAAGCGCCTTCAACGGTGTTTGCTGCATTCTCATTCAAAGTAAAGTTTTGAATGGTCACATTGTCAACACCAACCAAAGTGATAATCGCATCTTTTGCAGTACCAGTAGTACTGTTGGTTGCTGTTGCAATTACTGCAGCTGTAATCACTGAATTGGCACCATCAATTACTACGTTGTTCGCAGCAGTTGCAGCACCAGAAAAGTTGATTACATAACCTCCGGCAGGCGCAGTTTCAGAACCCTGTGAACAGGTTAATGTTACTGGACCAGAAAAGGTTGTAACTGTGTTCAGTGCTGAAATAGCACTGGCTAGTGAAGAGTAGGACGAGTTCAGCGCAGGCAAGGTATTGCCCGTACCAGTAACCGTCACTGTGACTTGAGCCTGGGCCCTAGCCACAACAAATAAGAGAGAGGCCAGCAGGAACAAGGTTCTTGCCAACTTTAAACTCCGTCTCCTAAACGTTTGGATTGGTGTAAAGTGATTCATATGATTTTGAAATTATTAAAAAATTGTAATTTTATCTCATAACGAAATTAGCAGATTCTGACAAATAATCAAGCCATTTGCTCTATTAAATTGTAAACTTATGTTTTATGCTGATTATGAGGAAGATTATTTGATTTATAAATGATTTTTTAAGAGAAAAAAATACTTTAAAACGGTCCATTTTTACACTTTTATTGAAATGCGACATTTTAGCAAAAGATTTTTTATTCATCAATTTATTGTGACTTTAAAAATAAATAGCAAAAAAATCAAATTACAATAGTATACTTTTACCCATACGATTTTTTTGACATAAAAGCAAGACTTATTTTGTAAAATTTTTTGAGGTATTTTAAGGAGCATTCAAACAAAAAGGGCAGTCCAAATGGACCGCCCTTTCTGAAGATTTTTTAGGTGAAATTGGCTTAGTTTCTTACCAATTTTCCTTTGCTTACTTTGCCTGATGCATCGCTTACTTCTACGAAGTAAACACCTGCTGTTCTGTTGGTCAAGTCCATGTCAAAGCTTACTGAACCATTGCTGATTTCTTTGCTGAAGCTTTCTAATTCTTGGCCTAAAGCATTGTATAATTTTACTTGTGCATTGTTTCCTGTCAACTCAGTTGCATTCA
>Ga0209400_1000071_pt1 | contig 87133 bp, 81 predicted proteins | sample M_130807_EF_Meta_FD_187313 | JGI IMG/M metagenome (GOLD analysis project Ga0209400, IMG submission 187313) | Freshwater microbial communities from Lake Montjoie, Canada to study carbon cycling - M_130807_EF_MetaG (SPAdes) (version 2) | ecosystem: Environmental > Aquatic > Freshwater > Lake...
ATAGGAAAGTGTCCACATATTGATGGATTCATGGACTACCAGGCGAATATAGCCTAGGTCTTTCTGTAGACAGAAGAACTTGTCCATGTGGCATTCCACGGGAAAAAACGACTTGGACAAGGTCTCAGCACCTGCCCTGCTTATAATATAGGCTGAGGTGCCCCAATAATACTCGGGTACTTTCCAGGGTCCACTGAGTTCACGGAGCCCGCCACGTAGCCTATACGACAAAGCCCAGACATCAAACGTCTGAGTGCCTTGGGTACAGGCCATGACCTGTTCCCGCAGATCCACAGGAACATCCGCATCATCCTCTAACACCAGACAGTAGTTTGCCTTGCCTGCTAAAAATTTCTGCCACACTCCGTAATGACTCAGAGAACATCCTATGGCACCGAGCGTATTTATTTCTCCGTGAGATCTTCTTGTCTTGTGTAAAATATTGTATTTGGTTTGTAAGGCGATTTTGTCAGATTTCAGCGGGTCAATCGTGGCTCCATCGATGGCCGGAAATCTTTCTGTATAAGCCAGAATGGCCTTGGCTCCAGGTTGGGCGGAAAACTTCTTGAAGCGTTCAGGGCGCTTGTCCAGGTTTATACAAAAAACTGGAATTGTGCGAATATCTATGGGCATTGTTAGTTAATTAGCCACGTGCCTTAGGCTTAGGCTTCGCAGCGGCGGCGACAGCGGCTGCGCGTGCTTCCGCATGCGCGTCCCACGGCTTCCTCGCCTTGGCCAGAGTCATCAGGCCAACCTCCTCGGCCGCGCCCACCCACGCAGCCGCCCACGAGCGGAACATCTCCGCACACGACTGGGCTGCCTCTGCCACAGCCAGGCGCGCCGTCTCCTGCTTGCCATCAAAGACACCGATGCGCAGGAGCATCTCATTCCGTAACGGATGCGGAACCTTATAGCCAGCGAATGTCACGTCCCCATCCTTCTTGCCCCGCCCCACCTTGTTATCATCTAGCCACGTCTGAAACATGTTGCCGAGAGTGTGGTCCTCGCCAGTGAACCAGAAGTCATATCCCTTCAGCCTCGCATCGGCCGGGCGAATATCCACGACCTCAGGAAGGTCTCCACGATCCAGCGAAGAGTACTTATCCGCTAGCGAAGCAATCTCCAAAAGCGCCTGGTAGACAATCTTCTGTACGGGCATCGTGGACAGGGTCTCCACCGTAAAGTCGTAGCTATTCGGCTCACCATCATCGTCTGCCACGAAACACCGATAAATCTCCAAACTCCGGAACTCCCTCTCTAACACCGTCTTACGACCCGCATCGGATTCCAGCTCCTTCGGGTCCACCTTCTTCTGGTTGACTAGCCATGAGTTAAAGAGTGCCTTGATCTTTCCCTGGTCCGTGTCCCGCGTGTAGCCATAAGAGCACTGGGATGTGGGGTTGAAGCGCGCATGCTCCTTGCCACGTCCTAGGCTCGCATAGGCCTCAATGTGAATCTCCTCCGGGTCCTGGCCCTCAATCATCGGCTTCAGCACGGCAATAATACAGGTCTCCCCCGAAAAGGGGTCAGGGTGGAAGAAGCGGGTGTTGGGGATCTGTTGCCTCTCCTCGGCGTCGGCGCGTTGCTCCAGACACTCAAAGTCGGCTGCGGTAACCACACGCACCTCGTCCTTGTCATTGACGACCTTCAGGCGAAAGAGGACCTTCTCCTTCTCCCAGCCCTCCCCCTCGGGCATGGCGATAGGCAGAAGACCAATGCGATCTGCCAACATCTCATTGGACATCGGCGTACTGTTCTTGATGACCTTGACATCGGTGGTGTCGCCGGCGTCGGTCATATCTGCGCGAAAGCCGAGGACAGCCACCTCCGTCTGGATAGCCCGGCGTAGTGTATTGGCGTAGGCTACTTTGGTAGGTGTAAGAGTGAATGTGATGGTGCGCTCGTCCACTTGTTTGAGGTTCTTAAATACGGAATCCATGGGACACTTCTAATAGTAATCCCGGCTTTTCAATTTTAGGCTCGTGCCACGTCTAAATTTCACCCTAAGAAGGGTTTCATAATTTAGAGGAGGAATGAACCAGCAGAAGAAGCATATTTGTTTTTACAGCAACGGTGATAAATGGTCAAAGGCCTTCATTGAAGAACTGGCGGGTACACCCTGGGTCCGCGAGTTTGAGTATATATGCGTAGACCCCTCACCGAATCGCCCTGCTCTGCCGAAATGGCTGAAACAGGTCCCGACACTTGTGATACAGGGAGATGAGGAGCCTGTGAAGACGGACACCAACGTGATGAATTGGCTGTATGAGCGCAAGATGAGGGAGATGCCGAAGAAGACGGCTGCCGCCGAGCCTATGGCTGCCATGGGCGGAGAGCCGGCGTCCTTCATTGGCAATGAGATGAAGGGCTATGGAAATGCGGGCTACAGTTTCATTGATTCTGATACTTCCACGGGCGGAAATGGCGGTGCGAGTATTCCTGGGACATTCAGCTTTCTGAATGGGTCGGCGAGCCCTGGGGATAGATCGGGTCAAGGCCAAGGCCAGAGTATCCAAGCACAGTCCTCTCGCTCCAAGAAAGAGGTTATGTTTGACAAGCAAATGGACATGTACAAGCAACAGAGGGATATGGGATTGCCTCGTGGCCCTGCGCGGCAGTGAGGCAGATAAATCTAATCTAAAGAATTCCTTCGCTTAATAATACTAGTATGACGACAAACAAGCCCACGTCCACGCTAGGTCTGTTTAATGATAAGATGGTAGCATTCTTTGAGGATCTGGCAGCAACTTACCCCGAGGAAAGGGATATCAAGATGGCTCTGGAAGCCATTCAGGGAGCCAGGAAGATCAATCCGAAGCTTGTCCTAGACCTCTTCGTCAACAATGTATCGAAGCATCTGCATGACGACATCTTGGCTGAGAATGACGCGAAGGTAATTGCCTACGCGCAGAGTGTCATCAATACCAAATACAATGAGATGCTCTCGGCTCTGATGATCTTTGACCGCCACTGGCCGACCATGTCGGATACGAATCGCAAGGCTATCTGGAACTATCTGAAGGTGCTTGTACTTCTGTCGGATAAGGCCAAAGCCTGAATAACCTAAAGGTCAAATTCTAAAGTTAAGAACTGATTTTCTTAAGTTTGGAATTTTACATTCGCCATATGTGTTAACGCCTTCTTTTAATTGTCTTCTTAGATGTTTTTGTCTTTCTTGATTTAGTTTTTCTTTTCTTTAGTCTAAAATAACTTCTTCTTCCACCACCAGGATTTCTATAAGCTGTCGTAGCATTACGTATTAATTCAGTATTGTCATACGATGCGAGCCCCAGCGCGGCGGGCGCCCCCTGCGGGAGCGACGGTGGGGGTGGCTTCCATAAGGCCTCCCCCGCGGGCTTTCTTTCCCATGGGGAAGCCGGTGGCGGCGGGGACCAGGGTTGGCTTTCGGCGGATAAACGGGAGGGCTGTGGAGACCCAAGCGGGTGCCAGCCTTGCGCGGCGAGAACTTGCAAGGCTGGCACTTGCGCAGCGCGCACGTGCGCGCGTTCCCACACAGGAATATCTGGATCATCTACATTAAAAAAATGAGTACCTTCTATTTGATAGTATCCGTTCCTGCCATTTATATTCATAAATATAGCATAAGGACCATCAAATCCGACAAATGGCAATGCAATTTTTGTTATAATCTTACCCCTTAATACATGATAAAGTTTTCCAACTACTAGATTTTCTGGTAAAATCGGTGCCATCTAATATATTATATATTTTATCCTTGTAAACTCTAATGTACCGTTATAAGAGAATTCCTAAAAATATAAATCTGGAGTTCTTAACTTTTATATTTGAAGGTATAGTAAATAAACGCGTTACATCCGCAAGCATAAAATTACGGCTCCGGTAGAATGGACACGCTCCACGACGTCTTCCAAAAGAAATACGATGAGTTCGCTCGCGATCTGCTAGGTGCATGTCCCGAGTTAGCTGAGAAAATCGCGGCCGCCGTGGCGCTAAACCCCGAGCAGAGGCGCCTCCGCTTCAAGGCCGAGGTGCTCGGTTCCTGCTCCCCCTCCAGAGCCCAGGAAACCGCCCCCGCCTGTGTTCTGCCCGGTGTACCGATGCCCCAAGCCGTCTGGGAAGTCCTCTCCACCCGGTCCAAGAAGGCCATCCAGGAATACATGACCATCCTCTCTTTCTCCTTTCTCCTGGACGCCGACTTTGAGGGTGGGTCCAAGCCTCCCGAGTGGAACGCCGATTTCGCGAATAAGATGATGCACGACATGAAGGAAAAGATGAAGGGCCTAGACTTCAGCGACCTGGCCGAGAAGATTTCCAAGATGTTCGGCTCGGCTGACGGGGGCAGTGGTATCCCCTCCCTGCCCGAGAAGTTCATGAAGGGCCAAATCGCCAAGCTCGCCGAGGAGATCGTCAAGGAGTTTAACCTGGAGGATCTCGGCATTGATCCGAAGGAAATGGAGGCTGCCGGTAATGACCCGACCAAGGCCCTCCAAATGATCATGGACGTCTTCATGAAAAACCCGGCAGCCATACAAAACACGATGAAGAAGCTGGCAAAGAAGCTCGGTGCGAAGATCCAGTCCGGTGCTCTCCGCCCCCAGGAGCTCGTAGCCGAGGCCGAGGAGCTCATGAAGACCTTCTCGGAGAATCCGCAGTTCGTGAGCATGATGGAGTCTTTCCGCCAGTCCTTCGGCGCTGCTGAGGAAGACCTCATGAAGGCCACCGGTACGGGCAACGAATCAGGTCGTCTCTCCATTGTTCGCCAGCGTCTGCAGAAGAAGTTGGCGGCGAAGAAGGCCGCCGCAGCCGCAGCTGCCGGTAAAAAGCAGTGAACCGTGAAGTACTGAACTTAAGACCACCTCACTTCGTTCGGTGGTCTTAACTTTACAGTACATCACAGCATTTCTAAAAATATAAAAGTTAAGAACTGGGGTTCTTAACTTTTATATTTGAAGGAACATGTCAGATAGGAGATGCCGGCCGAACATATAGCTCTATGTGACCCCTATATATGGGAAGACCCCAGATACATCTTCCGGTCTCTGTGGCTATCAAGACAGCATGACAGGTCTAGAGGTCCCTGCGCGAGCGAATTGGTGAACAATATCTTTGTTGTGTTCATCGTGGCAGCACTCACAGGCACCATCATAACCTCTTTTACACAGTACAAGTCGGCTACCCTGGTTACACTATTGCTCGCCACTCTCTATTTGATTCCGGTCTTTATTGATCTTCGCAAGGTCTCCACATTTCGCAGAGTTCTAGAGACAAGGCAGACAGATCAGACAGAGGGTTTCACAGCTGAGCAACCCACGAAAGGTGGATTCAATGCCACAGGTGTAGCCCCGGCTCCTAGCCAACAAGAGCCTTGTAAGGGAAATCCGAATCCCTTTGGCAATGTCTTAGTCAGTGATTTGAAATACTCTCCGGATGGCCTCAAGACAGATGTAACAAGCACTGAATCCAAGATTGCCTTGGACGACCTGTTCCGCGTGCAGTGGTACAGTGACCCTACCGACGTCTTCGGAAAATCCCAGAGCCAGCGCCAGTTTGTGACACAGCCTTCTACGACTGTGCCGAATGACCAGAAGAGTTATCAGGAATGGTTATATAAGATTCCTGGTAAGACCTGTAAGGAGGGGAATGCCGAGGCATGTATGTATAATAGGAGTGGTTCACCTATTCCTTGGCTGAATTGAGCTTTTTAGTATTTAATTTAGGCGTTTTCCCACAGGAAAAACGCCTGAGTGTCTTACCCCGGGTCTGTAGCACAGAACGAACACAGATTCCGATGGCTGCCGATTCTTTTGACGACTTGTCCCTGACTTTTACCGTCTTCCGTACCTTTTTTATACACCGGCAAAGTTTATCTGCGAGGCGTTTATTGCGTGTCTGTGCCGCCATTTCTACTTGTAGGCTCCTACTAAAATTCTAGAATAACTCCAGTTAGATGGACATCAACCGCTTAACGCACACACGCGACGATGCCTGCGGAATTGCCTCCTATTATTCCCAGAGTGTGGGTCCCGGTCGCTACAATGTCACGAATCTCGTGCCTGATGCGAGACGGGTCAATCCCATGTCAATTGACAATCTCATCATGTACCCGAGAGAGGGTTTCGGGGCGAATAACACGGAGATTGACTCTGAATCTTACCTGAAGAACCAGCCCGAGTTCAAGAATAACCGCTGCCTCATTCGTAATCAGGCGCGTCCCTTCTTGACCATACCCTTCATGGGCACGGGAAGAGGCAATGCCGACGTGGAGTCCATGCTTCTGCACTCTGAGCAGGTGCGTGAGGGCAAGGAGTGCGGAAGCATTGCTGAGCAGGGCTTTGACGGCGTGTTTGAGCCTCTGATCAAGCCCGTGCGTCAAAATATCCAGGATCCGAAGCATCTCGTTACGGAGTCGGCGGCGGCCGGCTGGGTGCGCGGTGGCATTCCCAGCAGACAATATCTGCGCGATGTGAATTGCTAGAAATTTTCTCCTACCTTCTCACAGAAGCTATGGAGACAATCGGCACACTAGATAAACACGGATGGGAGAAAAAGGAGAACCCCCAGGCCTACGGCCTTATGCCCAGTTACGCAGAGCATCCGAGGCCTTCCCAGCACATCCTTGGCATTGTTGGGGGCAATGAGGTGCCCTATAAGAACCGCTTGCTCCAGGTGGATGCAGAGTCCGACCTGCGTGGCATAACAAGAGCAAATACCTTCTGTCCGAAACGCCAGCATGCGCCTTCGCAAGGAGATCCCTCTCTAGACAGTATCCAGCGCGATACGCCCAAGCAGAATGTGACAATCGCCCTCCATAAGGAGCCTCTGAAGAGCTCTCAAATGTGGGCATACCCGGCAACCCTCGCCCCGGAGGCGATGACGATAGAAACATGCCTACGGCCGGAGAAATATTGAATAGCCCTGTGTTAGAGGAATCGGATGTGCTCTATCGAACCGAAGCAAACCAATCTCACGCGCCCCAAATGGGACGACGTACATCAAGCCGACGACCAGAGAATCTCCACATACGCTGGTCGCTATGCTTTTACACCCTATCGCAACTGCTTTGACAGTTTCCCCGTAAACGCCACCACTCGCCTACAGGAATCCGGCAATGGCTGGGTCACGGGCAAGTGGCGCACAGAGGTGGAGTCTGATTTGAAGGGCGTGGGTCGCCCGCCCACTCGTTGGCGTGAGGACAAGCTCCTCTACAATCCCGAAACGAATCCGATGAATAATGCGGGCTATACAAACGGCCCTGATGAGAACATCTCCAATAACTTCAACCGCCTCACAAATCCCCCCTGTACTCTGCGCGCCACAGGATGGAATCGCTGGCAACCCCTTTTTCACAATCCCCAGGCCGTCTTTGAGACGCCCTTTGACTTCTTCATTCCTTCTCGACTGATTGACAAGGAGCGTTGCAAGAAGTCCAAATAAGTTTAATAATCACTTGTAGTATGGAATTGGCCGCCTTAGCACTTCTAGGGGGCGCAGGATTCCTCCTAGCAAAACATGCGTCACCTGCACCGGTATATCCTACGAATTCCAGGGGATCCAATCCCATCGTAAGAAATGCTATAGGGACAAAGGAGGCTTTTGTGGGGTCTCCCGACGTAAAGGCTGGAGCCCCCAACAATAAACAGTATGCAGACAAAGCAGCCAAGACAAGCCTCCGTGGAACGAATCCCGAGCTAGACCTGAAATACAATGACCTCATGGGCAGAACGCCGTTTCCTTCTGAACCGGTACCTTCTCCGGGTGGAAGACTTTCTATACAACACCCGTCGGTCCTCAGCTCCAGTGCCTTTGCATTCGCCACGCCGGCCCCCATTGCCACGGCCACTCCCGATGTGATGATGAACGCGGGTGGTATAGAGGAGAACCCGAATTACATTGACGGCGACAATATAACAAGTTTGCTCACAGGCCAGACGATGAAGACGAGCGACTTTGTTCACAACAATATGCAGCCCTTTTTCGGTAGCCGAGTACGCCAGAATGTGGGCCCTGACGCCAATACAGGTCGTCTAGACCGTTATACGGGCTCTGGATCCACGGATATTCGCAAGAAGGAGGTGGAGCAGATGTTCGATAATACCACCCAGCCTTTCGGCAATGTCTATGGTCTGGAAGATTCCTCCGAGTTCATCCAGGGTCGTATCAATGATCCGAGGAACCGCGCGGGAGAGCGCCCCTTTGAGCCTGTGAAGGTGGCTCCTGGCGTCGGCGAGGGATTCAGCTCAACGGGCAAGGGCGGGTTCCAGCAATTGGAGGTGAATGAACTCATGATGAAGAATATCCGCAAGACGGAGGACCTGCGTGTATTGACGAATCCGAAGGAAACATATAATATGCCAGTGGTGCCTGGCCAGCAGTTTATCGGCAAGGCCATGGACAGCCCTGGCGAAGTTCGCAAGTACCGCCCTGATACCTTCTATGTGGATGAGACGGGCGAGCGCTTCGGTCCTGGTGGACAGGGTGCGTATCAGAAGGAGACGGTGCGCCCCATTCAAGTGATGCCCCACACGGCACGCGAGGATACTAGCGTGGAGTACAAGGGTCCTGGTGGAAGCCAGGAGTTCGGCATGAACTACGTGGTGGGAAGCTATAAGACGCCGGCACACCAGCAATACGCGGGGGCTGGATACCGTAATGCCGATGGCACGACGTACATGAAGCAGGGCGCCCAAGACGATTATGGCAAGGAGGGCTTTGAGATTCGCCCGAATGAGCGCTATTTCACCGGCGATAGGAGCCAGGGTCTGAACTTGTCGCCGGCCGAGGCGGGGGCGGTAACGACGCACTACGAAGACGAGTCGCGCCCCACGCGCCGTGGTGAGACGATCGGCAATATCCACCAGGCGGGCGTGGCCACTGGATATGCGAACTCGGCTCCTGCGATTACGGTATGGGATCCTAGCGATGTTGCGCGCACGACTGTAAAAGAGGGTACTATACGCATGGACTATTTCGGTGGCGCTGCCCCTGCCGATATTCCCACGCGCCTCAAGGTCTATGACCCCGCCGATATTGCGCGCGTGACCCAGAAGGCACAGATCTCGGCGAAATCGGCCTATACGGGAGGACCGAAGGCTGCCCATGAACGCCACACGAGTCACATATCCGCGTACAATATGCGCACGAACCCGAATAAGCAGATGGTGGCTAAACGCCCTGCGCTAGGCGGTGGCAATATCCAGATTTTCAAGGGCGATGAGCCGAATGTCAGCTCTCGCAAGCTGGACACGGACATTATAAATGACCGTGCTCTAGCGATAGGTCGTTCCATAGATTTCGGTCCTGGGGCGGCGGATATTGGTCGGGTGAAGTATCGTGCCCCGCCTCGCCTGGACGTGTCCATGGAGAGGAACCAGCGCGAGATCATTTCTCAGACAGAGAGAAATCCTCTCATGCAGAGCCTCCATGTAAATGCTGGCCTATGAGAGCAAAGACTCTTCTCCGCTAGCTTCCTCCACAGGTGCCAGTCCTAGGCGACGAATTGTATGAAATCTGGAAGACATCTCGGACATTTTGTTGGTGATGTTATTCAACCACGCCACCCTTTCCTTTGCACCCAGCGTTAGACAACCAACCAAACACCCTTTTACACAAATCCATTGGCTATGTATAGTATTGAAACGCTGGAGACAGTCTTCGCCTTCCACGGCCGAATCTAGAAGCTGTGCAAGAGAGCTTAACAGGCGCTCTGCTTCTGCTGCCAAGCTATCCCAGTCGGAGGCAGATACAGGGACAGAGAGTTTGGAGCCCATTACTACCGTAAAATATAAAAGATAAGATACCTCACTTCAATACAAGAACCTAAACATCCCTTTAACACAGTCTCTAGTATGCCACAGCCGGCATGGTTGATTTATGGCCCCCCTGGATGTGGAAAAACCACGTGGATTCTTGCGCAAGTCAAACAGGAAAATAAGAAGCTCTTTCATTGGAATGCGCGCACTGATAGAAGTTTGAGGGAAGGTCGGGAGAATTTGCACAGGCAAGTGAGGAGTCAAGAGCCTCTCATTGTGTGGATAGAAGGGGCTGATGATTTGACTCCCGAGTCCCAGGCGTTTTTGCGGAGAATCTTGGAGACGGCCTCGCCCAACGTACAGTGTATCTTGGAGTGTAGGGATCCTCAGCGCATTACGCCGGCGATTCAGAGCAGGTGTGAGTGGAAACAGTGCGGTTTCAAGAAGTCGTTTCGCAGAGAACAACAGCAACAGACTATAGGGAATAAATTATCCTATAGGGTATCACAAGCTGACACAGAATCTTGTCGCGGCGCTTTTCACCAGGCCGAACAGCCGACCGATGTGTTAAAGGGATATTTGAAGGATGGGGCGCTATGGGAGGACGCGCTCTTATCCTTGCGCGCTGTGGGAAGTGGTTCCAGCCCTTGGGCACATATGTATTATATGCGTGCGGTCAAGGAGAAGATAATTCAATCCAAGGAAGCTTAGAATGGATGGTCCTGAGATTTCTGTGTACGGCGAGGCGAAGGGAGAATACACTCGCCAGCTATGTGTATTCCTGGCTCCGTGCCTAGAAACGTATTTCCTGCGCCTCCTGGATGAGGCGAGGAGTCAGGCCGAGACTTCTCAGAAATACTTGTGGACATTCCAGAATCTGCTACAATGTATCCCGGACTGGAATCAGGATAAGGTGGTGCGAGAGACTGATGTTATTCAGAAGGACTGTAAGTGTGATTACCTGGAGGAGCTTTTGACTGCCGTGTTTATTGCGCACACGAAGGTGCTTTCTGCGATTCGCCTGAGCACGAAGCAGAAGAAGTTACAGATCACGATTCCGAAGATTGACCATTTTCTCCATCGCGTCCTGTCAGAGTGTGCACGAACTCTTTGGACAAATGCGTTCTTGTTTGTGGACACGAGCAGTATAGAGAAGCAGAAGAATCTTCGCCAGGTGTCTGGACTCATCCACGACTCCATTTTACAGGCTATTCGTGGGCTCCTTCCGGTCAGAACGATTCTGCGCGAGTACCTGCACGAGGACGATGAGGAGGGAGGAGAGACTCCTGCTGGTACAGTGGCACCTGTCCCGTTAATTGAAACGGAGGAGGCCGATGAGGAGCCTCCCAAGGCTACTGCTTCTGCCTCAGAAGAGGCTCCCAAGGTGCTTGACGTTGTCACTCAGGTGGAGTCCGAGGCACCTGTATTGGAAGCTCCTACTGAGTATGTGCCTGAAGAGCCTCCCAAGGTGCACGAGGAGCCTCCTAAGGTGCACGAGGAGCCTCCCAAGGCGCCCGAGGAGCCTCCGAAGGAGCCTGCTCCTCTAGCCCCGACACAGCCGATGATTTACATTGATACGAAACCCTCCGTATCGTTTGCCCAGGAACACGTTATGTTTGACTCCAATACCCTGGAGGCGAATGAGATACATGACCTTCCTTTCGCAGAGGCAGAGACGCGCGTGGAGGAGCCCGACGATGAGGAGGAGGACCTCGATAAAATAAAAATAACGGATGAACTTCTTACGATGGATGCGGATGAAATACTCTCCTAGAAAGATGGAGGCGCCTTAGATGGAGGGCGCTACCTTTACAACAAAACCCGGATTCTGGATGGCTCTGGCGATTGGCGGAGTTTTAGTGGGTGCTGCAAGTTTCGGACAACAAGCAATGATGAGAAAAGATGGTGAGCCGTTTCGCATGAGAGCGGTCTTCCGCGACTTTATCCTAGGGGCGTTTCTTTCTGCCACGATCTATATGATGCTTCCGGACTCGGTGGATTCTTGGACGGCGTCTCTCATAAAGACAGGAGGTGGTGTAATGAGCGCCAGTGTATCATCGGGCGCTTCTTCCGACGTTGAATTACACACGGGGCCGGCAAGGTTTTAGAAGTGATATGTTAGATGGACCCAGTAGTACAAGGTATCATAAATGGCTTTTTGAAAAACTATAAAGTTATATCAAAAGACAAAAAAGATATTATGTTAAAATGGGAAGAACCCTTTGAGATTCAAGGGCTTCCTTTACATAATTTTAAACGCGTAGCTGCAATCGGCGATGGAAATTGTATGCTTCACAGTTTTCTCTTTGCTACATCGGCGATATACAGATCACATGATAATGAAATGCGTGGTTATTTAGCAAATGAGTGGCGTAAACAACTTATGGATAAAACCGAAGAATTAAATGAAGAAGCCGACTTATTTTATGCAGATTCAGGCGGTAGAGTTATTATTCAAGAGACTCTTGATGAGTTATTACCAGAGGAATATACAGAACTTGGAATAGAGATTGGGGCTATAATTGCAAGAATATATGGGCATAATTGGCTAGCTCTGCGTTTGGATGAAACAGGGGCTCTGCACCCTGTGCGCCAAAGCTATAATAATTTTGATAGTGCTAAACCAACTATTGTAATCCACTATCTGGGGGGAGGTCTTGATTTTGGTCAAGGCAATCAAGGATTCCGCATTGACGGGCATTTTGAAACTGTCATTCATACAACGATATCTACTGCAAATTCTCCTAAGCCTTCTAAACCTTCCAATAAATCAAAGTCAAAGCAAACGACAAGGAAGAAAACAAGGGATAAAATTATAACATTACCTCCTGAAACTATCTATGTATTTCCGCCTGGATCTCATGAATTACAACCCTTACTACAATTATTCAAAGACCCTTCTCCAGGGCGAGGGGTATAAAGCCCAGCCCAAGAATATATAAAATCCATTATGCTCCCCGCGATCCTATCGGTCATAACATATGATATATGGTTCTATATATCACATGTTATATTACATGACCGCGCAGTCTACAAATATCACAAGACCCATCATGAAAAACCAATACCGCAATTCCTGGATACGTACCACGGCCACTGGATAGAATCCCCTTTCCAAAGTCTCGGATTCTTCGTACCCATGGGATTTCTCGCCTACTCGGCAAATGATATCTTCACAGCATTAATAATCCTAAATATCCGTGGAATGTTGCGCCATGATGAAAGAGGAGTGTATCTGATCGGCAACCATCACCTTTTACACCATTTACACCCGTCCTACAATTTCGGCGAGTATTGGCTAGATTCCCTGGGTGGCACCTTGTATCCTCGGGCCGAGGAATATAGGGCTGGACTCTTATACCTCTAAAGTCGACACGGCAGCAGCCGCCGCCTTCATCAATCGTCTGTACTTCATACGTGCTCCCAAGAGAAATCCCATACGAATATCGGCCTTGATTGCGTCAACCAAGGCCGACATCTTCCCCTTTTGCTCCTCGTCATAAAACCGATCCAAGCCATACTCAGGCTCCACACGCTCAACAACGAGCTCCAGCATACTCTCCTCGCTCCAAGAACGTCTATTCCAGCGCACGATACCTGCCATATTCGGCGGAAACTGTGGTTCGTAAAGAAGGCCCTTCAAGACCTTCTGTAAATGCCAGAGGCTATAGGCTTCAAGATCCTGTAGAACAGAATCGTCAACTCTCACGAATCCCTTTTTCACCCTCTCACGAATCCGACGAAGCACAAGAGCCTTGAGCTCGGCCGTCTTCTCTTCCCCCAAATCAAAGCATACCGCAGGATTCCGATAGACTTTCCCGTCCATTAACGCTATACAAGGATAATAGTCTTCTTTCAAAGACTTCTCAAACTCACCAACCTCCATACACATCTCAGACATCTCATAAATATTCACCGCCTGTCCCCCAAGACATAAGACCTTCTCCAAATCCATGATATTCATATGAGGCGTATGTTGGCCATAGCCGTCTACATGACGAAAGCGATGCTCAAATAGCTGAGTAAAATGGAACATCTCTTCCTCATTATGAACATCAATAATACAAATCACCTTCTTGTGAAAATAATGCTTCTCCAAATACGCAATATTCCTCTCAAGGCTTCCAGCATGGCTCCAGTTATTACAAAAGAATACGTCAAAGTCCGAGAATTTTTCTACATTTAGAATTCCGCCTTGATCCAAATCGCCAGCTCCCATTATCAGAGAAAGCTCATACGTTGGAAGCCATTCAGGAAGGCGTGGAACGCCCTCGTGAAAGTTTAGTACGTGCTCGTTGTCCATGGCAAAAGGTAAGTTATATAGAAGAACCCCCTATTATTTCATTTTTTACCAGACCCTGTATGGTCTCCAGAAGTGTTTTTATCAGAGCCTCTTGCCTAGCTAATAAGGCAGATTGGTTCTCTATAACACCAACAAGTGTATCGTTGCTCTTTTTCAAACGATACAGCTCCTCTAAAATACACAGATACTCCTTCTCACCCGACATCTCCTACTAGCAATACATCAGCAAAAGAGCGGGTACAACTTCACCTCGGCTCCTAATGAGTCACGCGCTACATGGAACCCGCTGAAAATCTCTTTGCGGATTTGATCCTGGGGTTTACAATTTACGACCTTCTCTGAAATATGCTGATATAAGTCAAAGTCCGGAAATCTCTCCTCGCCGTACTCCTCACGCAAGACATTATTTCCGTCATCGTCAATGAGCCACGACCACAGGAGATTCCAGAAGGGTGAGACCGTCTCGTGCACCTTCCACAAACACTCCTGGCTGAGAATGGCTCCATCGGGCTTCTCGGCCGGCTGTTCCGGATATAACGCATCAATTACACTCACGGCATAGCGGCAGAGGTCAAAGGAGGGATTAGGATAAATAGGCTTCTCAGACCCCTTTAACATGGATCCAAAGGCATACTGACCCTCGGCATCTCCGCCCTTGTCATAGTCATCACTCACGAACCACTGCTCTCCTACACGGTAAATTGCACGACCGAAATCAATGAGGCACATGATTTTTCCAAAGGTCGGCACCTTCCACACAGTACCGTCGCGGGAAATGTAGTGTAGCCACTCCTGGTCCGTCGTCTTCCACACGATGTTATTCGTGTGTAAGTCATTGTGCGTGAATCCAAGGGCGCCCTGGGCTGCGCAGAGCGCTGCAATTATCTGGAACGTCCACGCAATCCAGCGCTGTTCCCAGGCCTCTGAGTGTCTAGGCACGCCTACCAATTCACCCTCGTCGTCTAGCATAGAATCCAAGACGCCCTCCATCTTCTCCTGGAATATCAACATGACAGGAAATTCTTTCAGCTCCATAAATACCGCCGACTCTTCATAAGTCTCTTCTGACCCAGAGCCAGAGTCAGACTCGTCTTCGCCAGAGCCAGATTCCTCTGACCCAGAAGACGCAGATTCCATGGTATCCACACTCTCCAACTCCACAATCTCGGGGCTCAGCTCGCCCCCATCCTCCAAACTTATATGGCTCGCCTCAGACCTCGGCGTGGAGTAGTGGAACGTGGTGGAACGCATAGATGAATTCGGGGTTTCTATCTGCGACGCATCATCGTCAAAGTGTACGGAGAACAGCCCCTGGCGCCGGCGCTCCCAGAATAACTTGTAGCGCCGATAAGACTCGTACTCCCCGCTTATATTGTAACGATACTTGTCGGCCACGCCACGATATCCACCGTAAAACAAGCAGAAATGTGGGCTAATATTCCTCTCGCGAAGTTGGCCGAGTAAATAACTCGCCAGGCCATCCACATAGGCCTGATTCATCGGATTGCCGGCCTTTGCCTCACGTCGCCTCTCGCCCTTCTCAGGGTTAGAATAATAGGTCTGGATTGTGCGTATCGGGTCCAGCAGGTGGGTCACCTTACAAAACGCATTCTTAACCTCCTTTGACACAGTTTCTATCTTACATTCCCCGGGTCCATGGAAATCCACGGCACGCGCAAATAAGTTGTCCGCTGCCAACTGGCCTTCAGAGGGGGGCGGTGACCCAAGGAACTTTCCAATGATTGGTGTTACAGATGTTACTTCAGTATATCCGGCAAGGCGAGGTGCCCCGGAGAATCTCCTCCAAACAGGCAATGCCACGGGAACTGGTTGGGTTAAACACGGATCCATTCTAGCGGCTGCGGCGGATTTCCAAATGAGCTCGTAACCGCACGACTAAGTATTTTCACTCGCCTTAATACAAGAAATGTCTGACAAGGGCGATGCACTCAATGTGGGAATCCGGAAGTTTGACATGAAGATGATTCCGCAGGACGCCGTGTGCGTTTTCATTGGCAGAAGACGTACCGGCAAGTCCACTCTCGTGAGAGACCTCCTTTATCACCATCAGGAAATGCCTCTAGGAACTGTGATTAGTGGCACAGAAGAGTCAAACCAGTTCTATAAGAAACTCATTCCCCCGTTGTTCATCCATGGCGACTATAGTCCTGTTATTATTGCGAACTTTTGTAAGAGGCAGAAGATGATTATGGCGAAGATTAACAAGGAAGTGGAGGCGTATGGACAACAGCGCACGGATCCGAGAAGTTTCTTGATTATGGACGACTGCCTCTATGATGACAGTTGGCTGCACGATCGCAATATTCGCTATCTTTTCTTGAACGGCCGTTGGCTGAAGGTGTTCTTCATCATTACTATGCAGTACCCTCTCGGTATTCCTCCAATGTTGCGCACGAACGTGGACTATTGTTTCATCCTCCGAGAGCCCTACGTAACCAATCGCAAACGTATTTTTGAGAACTTCGGCAGTGCGTTTCCGAGCTTTGAGTTCTTCTGCCAGGTCATGGACCAGTGTACACAGAACTATGAGTGTATTGTTATGAACAACAATTCGCAGTCCAATAAGCTGGAAGATACGGTGTTTTGGTACAAGGCCGAGATGCACGGCGAGTTCCGTATTGGAGCCCAGGAGTTCTGGAATCATGCGATGGCGAATTATAAGGAGAAGGATGGTGAGGAGGGGAATGAATACGACGCTACGGCTGCGAAACGGTTGAAGGGGCCGATGATACAGGTGAAAAAATATCCGATGCAATAAGATTGATACTTCTTAGAATGGCGCTCACAAACGAAATGAAAGATATTTGTCGGGTCCTCCTTCTTATGTTTGTCCTTGGGCTATTGCTAGTGATTCTAGGTAAACCCATTTGCGAGGGATTTGCGAGCGGTGGCTCTGCGCGCTGTGGAGTAGATCTGGAGCCGTGCGGTGCTGGTCTGAAGTGTATTAATGGCTTCTGTGCGAAGACAGAGCCCATCGCCGCATATGAGAAAGCGCCTGTCCCTCTTGCTCCCCAAGGCGTACTGTCACCCCTGCCGTATTTTTAGAGCGGTGTAATTAGAAAGATGGCGAAGTTAACCATAAAGACCGGCACATGGTATGTACTGCTCTTACTGGTTGTATTACTGGCCCTTTTACCTATTCTAAAGGGGACTTCTAGCCTTCAGGGTTTCGTAAATCCCAATTACCCGGCAACGTGTAATCCTGTTTGTGGCGAGGGCCATTTCTGCGCGAAGGAGCCTAACACATGTCTCCCTATTGGTACACGCTATCCGAATGCGGTTCCTACCGGCAACTTTTAGGCACTCTAATCCATGCGCTCAATCTTGCGCTGGATCGCCAGATCGGCGGGGCCAGAAAAGAGGCCGTCGTAGCTACTGCCTGCTGCCGCCGCAGCGGCGGGAGCAGAGGCCTCAACAGTCGGCGTCAGAGTGGCCTCAGGAGACACATCGGCAGCTTCGCGTGTCTTCGCATTTCCCATGCGCGTCTTCTTTTGCTCATTGTAAAAGACGTCGCGACTCTCCTCGTTCTCCCGGTACTTCTTCATGAGAGTGTTCAGCTCCTCGTTCGCGTATTCCTGGTCACCGACCTTGTTTGCGTCAGGCTCCCAGGCCATCCACTTACCGACATAACCCTGGTAAATGTTGAAAGAGGGGTCAGCCTTCTGGAGACGCTTGGCGCGCACCGCAGCCTCGGCCTCCGACGAGAATACACCGCGTACCTTGATACCGCGCATGGTGGTGCGGAACTCGTTCTTCGCGAAGAACTCCTCCTCTAGCTTCGAACCGTAGCTAAACAGGAAGTTGTCGAACTCCTCCTGCACCTTGGAATCGGCCAGCTCGCGCATGTTCTTGCGCACGTACTGCTGGAACTCCTCTACGAGCACATCCACACGCAGAAGATTCTTCCGAATCTCGTCGGCCGGCTTGACTGCCTCCGCGGCCTCTGCAGCTGCAGGCGCAGCGGCAGGAGTAGATGCCTTATCCAGGTTACCGGCAAGGGTCTCCAGCTTGGTGTTGATGGCACTCACCTGCTCAGCCAGCCACACCTCCAGCTTCTTTGTACGCCACTCCAGCGCATAGTTCTGCACAAAGTTGCGGAAGAAGAATACGTCCTTGTTCGCCAGAACCTTCTCCGGGCTGAGGAAACTCAGAAGAACAACCTTCTGGCTACTGATCTCCGGATCCTCGCTCAAGAAGTCCTCCTGGGGCTCAGAAGAACTAGGGGCGCCAGACATTTCTGAATGGGTATGTGCCACTCTGTTTAGACCTTTCATCCCGGAAAAAAATCTAGGGAACGAATATAGACAAGATGGACGTAAACGACCTTCTAACCCGCATCGTCAAGTATGTAGTGGAGGGCATTGCCGTGGCCCTGGCCCTTGTGTTTATTCCTCGTAAGCAGCTCCCCATGGATGAGATTCTCACAGTGACGATCATGGCCGCCGCGGTGTTCGCGGTGCTGGACATCTTCTCACCCTCCATCGGCGTGACGGCGCGCCAGGGCGCGGGCTTCGGCATTGGCGCGAACCTGGTCGGTTTCCCCATGCACTAAAGACGAAAAACCTCTTTAATAAAACTCCTTGCGCTAGTGAATATCACGCACGCAATGAGTTTTCCATATAATGCTTCCGGCACATCGCCTCATACGAATCCGAGCCACCCACAAAGACCTGTTCACCGCCTTTGGAACCGTGCACGAGTGCTGAGAATAGTCCAGCTGTACCATCACCACACCTTTTACACAAGGATGTGAGGCGCTGGACTTCGTCGGCGAGAGGTACAAGGCGAAGAATGTCTCCGAAAGGCTTCCGATCCGAATCACCATCAAGGCCAACAACCACCACGTCTTTCCCGTCGTCCTCCACTGCTCGCATAACAAAGTCATACAAATCCGTGAAGAACTGTCCCTCCTCAATGACTACTAAGCGTGCGGCCGAATACTCGGCCCGTTGCTCCAATCCCTTTAACACATTCACCCCAGTGGCATCCATGGATGCTCGGTCGTGCGTCATGATTTTGGATTCCTCGGAGTAACGCGTGTCAGCAGATGACGTAATCACAAATGATTTCCAACCGAGTACTTCGGCGCGTCGCACCTTTGCAATGACGGCCGAGGATTTCCCTGCGAACATAGGGCCCATAATGATGGTAAGAGAAGGCATGGTAAGGACTTGTTTGTTTGTCGGCCAGGCAGGGTCAATTTTTTATGGCTTATAAAATTTTCAAAACCCTAAATCGACCTAATATACTGCCACTGCAAATCCGCACATATCAGTCCCCAAATCTTGTCCTGGTTGTATAGCTTATCGCGGTTTTTCAACAAAGGAAAGCACTGTAAATAATCATCCAGCTCCAGCAATTCGCAGAACTTGTACAAGACGTATGAATAGGATAAGAAGTTGCTCCGATTCTTTGGACAGTGCTTTACGAACGAGCTCTGGATCTCCTTGAACATGAATCGCAACTTCTCCTCCACTTCGCGCGACATGACGGGAGCAGTTTTTCCATTTATACGATTCAAAATATAAGGCACGTGCTCGTAAAAATTTGTGTGCTTGAGTTTCTTGAGAATCTCACGAATCTTCGCAGGTTTCAATCCTTCCGTGCTAGATATCCGCTCCTTCTTTAGCTCCTCCATTATTTCGTCAAAGACCTCCTCAGGAATCTCAGTACTCTCCTTGGCCTGGAACTGGGCTAGCCACTCATTGAAATGGTTAATGCGCTTATAGGCATAATATGTGACCTCGCGAGGAGGATCCTTGTAACTGGGTTTATCACTGTCTATAAGGACGAACTCCTGGTAGCCACACTGGTCACAGAAAAAGAGGGCTTCATTTATACTGAACGTCATCTCTTTATCACAACGATCGCATATTCCATAAGGATCTTCTACGGAGTTCGTGGACTTGGCGTGTTCTGGGTCAATCTTTTGTAGATATTTTTCCAGTAAGACCTCGCGACCTTCTTCCTGCTTCAAACCCCTCTGATGGGGAACAAAAGGTTCGGCCGTTCCTTCATTCAGCGCGGCCAAGACACTTCCTGGCTTTACTTTCACAGCCTTTGAAGAACCCGTAGAACCTTGCTGGATCTTTTCCTGGAGGTCGTAGTACTTATAAAGTATCTCGCCCGTCTCAAAAAAATAGTCATACATCGGCTTGTTATCTTTCCAATCATCCCTCTTTTTCCTGAGAACTTCGTACTCATCCTCCAACTTCGTCTTTTCCACAACATCAGCACACACTTCTATTCGTTTCTTAAGGGTTTCTAATCTAATTGTCATATTCTCCACTTCCTCTTTTTCTCTCTGTAAATTGCCCACTTGTATATGGTGTAAATTATCTAAGGTTGTTCTTGTAGCCTTCATTCTAATCCAAGGACAGGGACTAGTTTAGGTCGGCTTTTATAATGGTCTAAAATACTTAGTTGCCACGTATATATGAACCCAGATCGGCTACTATCATTAACAGGTTCTCTATATATTTTCCCAGGATATATATCACTGAAAAAGGGATATAATTATCATGCTTCTACGTGCTTCTTACTAGCATTCACATCATTTGTAATTCATAATTATCATCATCCAACATTCCTTATAATAGACCAAACAGCCCTACTGAATTATTTGATATCTTCCTTTTACATAGGATTTTATTATAATGTATCTAAGAAAACTATAGGACTTGGAGTTCTTTCTGTAGTATATTCTGCTTACATATATATAATAGGTAAACAAACGGGTACAATGGTTTGGGATAATAATATATATGTGAGAATCACATATCATTCTTTAATGCATCTTTCAACAAGTTCCGTAGTATACGTTGCAGTAAACGAAGCTACAGATAAAAATTGACCACCCAAACCATAAATAAATACAGTCTCACGAAATATGGATAAGACGCGCGAGGAACTCATTGCGCTTTGTAAGCAGAAGGGGGTAAAAGGGTATAGTGGAAAGAAGAAGGAGGAACTTGTGAAGCTTCTGGAAGAACCTTCTGCTCATGCCCCTGGTGCTACGCTTCCTTCTGGCGCTCAGGCTCAGCCTCTCAGAATGGTGGATCTCTTCGCCGGCACGGGCGCATTTAGTTTGGCCTTTGAATCCACAGGTAAAATCGCCGTGTCATTTGCCAACGACATGGTGAAACATTCCAAGGAGGCCTATGATGCGAACTTCGGCCACAAGCTTACTCTAGGGAATCTGAATGACATTAAAGTGGAAGACATCCCTCCACACGATATTCTGACCGGCGGATTTCCCTGTCAGCCGTTCAGCATTGCCGGCTATCAAGAGGGTTTCAACGATGAGCGCTCCAACGTTTTCTGGAAGATTCTCGCGATTATTGACCATCATCAGCCCCGCTGTGTAGTACTAGAAAATGTGAAGAATCTCGTCACTCACGACGACAAGAAGACATTCCAGACCATTCGCACTGAGCTGGAAAACCGTGGATACCACATTTGCCACAAGGTCCTGAATACCTCGGATGTCACTGGCATTCCTCAGCACAGGGAGCGAATCTACATTGTCTGTCTGAAATCCAAGGCGATCTATGACAAATTCAACTTGGATTTCCCCAAGATGGAGAAGAGGCCTATTGCGGAGATGCTAGAGACCGAGGTTCCCGCCAAATATTATTATAAGGAGACCTCCAGTGCCTGGCCCTTGCTAAAAGACGCGGTGACAAAACCCCTGACAATTTATCAGTACAGGCGCGTCTATGTGCGCGAAAACAAGAGCAAGGTGTGTCCCACCCTGACAGCAAATATGGGCGGTGGCGGGCACAATGTCCCATTCGTCCTAGACAGCAAGGGTATTCGCAAGCTGACGCCTAGGGAGTGTTTCAACTTCCAGGGATTCCCGCAGACTTATGTGTTGCCTGCCCTATCTGATGCAAATCTCTACAAGCTCGCCGGCAATGCGGTCTCCGTGCCCGTCGTCAAGCGAATTGCGGAGAGGCTCGTGCCCTTACTAGTGGAGGGCTAACAAGCTCCATCGGCGTAATGATGCGAACGCCTGTTTTTACCATTTCCCACATAGCATCGGACCACCCGTACATCTGCGCCACTCCTTCTTCGCGTATTACAGCATAGGCGCCACCAACCACAGCGCTCACATTCCATAGTATCACCATCAACCCATCTTTTACACAAAACCCAGGACTAAACACATCTTCATAATCCATGTCTGTTATGACAACAAGATACTTCTTAGAACCAATAAGCTCATACGCCTTCTGGAAGTCTACTTTCCCGCCACATCCAATGGAACGAGTGGATGCCATCTTTTTACACAAACTATCTTCAGGCCGAAATGTGTGCCACCGTGGCTCGGTGTCGAATGTGAGCACACGACCACTAATGATACCAAGAGTTAATGATATGGCCAAAGGCCTCCCCCACATGGACTCACTGAAGTCACACATAAATACGGTATCTTCAGGAATAACATCCGTCATGACGTACTCCGTATCATATTTCCTCGCCATTGTGAGAAACGCAGGTGCCAAGAGTTTATCCGCCACAGCCGATGAAAATATTCTCTCTCCCGGCACTGCCGCCACGCCAGCAGCGCAAAATCGCTTCAAGCACGAAACAGCCCCACGATATCTACGTATCTGCTTACCACCCAGTGTCCATGGAAAAAAAAGCCGAGCAAAACGCTTCGTCAAAGGGTTCCTCAGATCCACAGGAAGGCATCTGACGAACTGACTCGGCTTCTCCGATTCCTGGTCTTCCATAAACTGCCCAAGCACCACCAAATCAATCGCCTTATCCCCAGCCTCCGATATTCCATACAGTTTCCACAGATCTACCCATGTTCCGTCCACGGGCACCCGCCTTAGAATGTCCTCAGCTAAAGTAGGAAACTCCTTTAACACTTCCGTAATAATCGCAATATATCCTCCGCGATTCCCAAGGCCCAACCAATAAAACGCCAGGGCCACCGCCTCTTTTTCAAACGCACCGAGGACCTGGCGAACAAGTCCAGGATCCACGGGTCTCCGGTGAAAAAGCTCTGTAAATAGACTCTCTTTAGGTGTTTGCGCCGTCATTGAGTAGTTCAACCCACCTATCTTTAGGCAGCTGCGAAAATTTCTGCGAATACTGTAGGAACTCCTCTCCGGCAGATTTTTTTTCTAAGTTAGGGGTATAACAAAATGACAGGTGGTGGTCTCATGCAGCTCGTGGCTTATGGCGCCCAGGATGTGTACCTGACGGGTAACCCCCAGATTACTTTTTTCAAGGCGGTGTACCGTCGCCACACGAACTTCGCGATGGAGTCCATTGAGAACCCCTTCAACGGCAACCCTCGCTTCGGCAACCAGGTGACGTGCACGATCCAGCGCAACGGCGACTTGATCTACCGCATGTACCTGCAGGCCACTCTGCCCTCCGTGAAGCTCCAGGCTGCCGACAACTCTGGCGCGCAGTTCCGCTGGCTGAACTGGGTGGGCCACAACCTGGTTGACTGGGTGGAGCTCCAGATCGGCGGCCAGCGCATTGACAAGCACTATGGTGACTGGCTCCACATCTGGAATGAGCTCACCCAGGAGCCTGGCAAGCAGGCGGGCTACGCCAAGATGGTGGGCAACGTGCCCTACCTGACCAACCTGATCGTGCAGGGCGGCGAGGACTGCGACAACGACTGTGCGGGCGGCGAGCCCAATTCATCTGCTGAGCTCCTGGGCTGCACGCCCGAGTACACGCTGTACGTGCCCCTGCAGTTCTGGTTCTGCCGCAACCCTGGCCTGGCGCTGCCCCTGATCGCTCTCCAGTACCACGAGGTGCGCATCAACCTGCAGTTCAACGACCTGAACAACCTGGTGTGGGACAATGCGCCCAACAACGCCAACGTGCACGTGGTGCGCGACCGCGTGAACTCCGCCAACCTGGTGGCCGCGTCTCTGTACGTGGACTACATCTACCTGGACACGGACGAGCGCCGCAAGTTCGCCCAGGTGTCCCACGAGTACCTGATCGACGTGCTCCAGTTCACGGGCGCGGAGTCCATCAACTCCTCGTCCAACAAGCTGAAGCTGAACTTCAACCACCCTTGCAAGGAGCTTGTGTGGGTGGTGCAGCGCGACTCCTTCGTGTCGTGCGACGACGCGGTGGTGAACGCGTGGAAGGGCCAGCAGCCGTTCAACTACTCCGACTGGTGGGACCGCTCCTGCCTGGAGTCTGGCTACTCCGTGACCCGCGTGGAGGGCATGGCGGGCAAGAACCCCGTGGTGACGGCGCTGCTGCAGCTCAACGGCCACGACCGCTTCACGGTGCGCGAGGGCGACTACTTCAACCTGGTGCAGCCCTACCAGCACCACACCAACGTGCCGGCGGTGGGCATCAACGTGTACTCCTTCGCCCTGTCCCCTGAGCAGCACCAGCCCAGTGGCACCTGCAACCTGTCCCGCATTGACAACACCACGCTCCTGCTGACGGTGTCCAACAACGCGGTGGGCTCTTCCACGAGCTCTCAGGTGCGTGTGTACGCGACGAACTATAATGTGTTACGCGTCATGAGCGGAATGGGAGGACTCGCGTATAGCAACTAAGGACATTCATGACACAAACACGTCATGGATTACAATTTATATTCATTTTAGTATGTGACGGTGTCCACGGTAACTCTTCAATTGGTTAAACCACGGCAGGAAGCCGTGGACGGCTTAAACAGTTTACACGTTTCTATTATAGAATGGAAACATGTAAAGCAACCATACAGGAAGGTCCTAGAAAAGGAAACCGCTGTAAATTCCCCCCGAATTCTACAATGTATTGTGGACGCCACCAGAGGAATAAGGTATATGATGATGGGCTGGCAGAAGGTAAGAAGTGGTGTAGGTTCTTTTTCAGAGGTTGTAGCAATGAGGTCTTAGAAGATGGAATGACTTCTTGTGAAGATTGTAGGGCAAGGCTTATGAAGAAGGAGAATGACTGTAAACACGGAGGGTGTACATTCAAAACGAACGATGAATACTGTAAGAAACATCTGCGTGATATTTATTATTCGGAGGAAAAGGAGAAGGGTATCGTATTCTGTGATATAGCACGAGGATGTTTTACTGTCCTGGATGCATCTAAGAAGTCATGTGACAGCTGTCTAGAAAAGACAAGAGAAACAGATAACAAACGCTACGAATCTCGCAAACAACTCATTAAGGTAGCACAAACTACAAATAATACTACAAGATCCTGTATAAAGTGTACAAAGGATTTTGAATCATTTCAAACAGGGCGCAGAAAAGATTCTATGCATTGTAAAGAATGCTTAGAAAAACAGGCGAAGTGTGATAAGAAGCGTGAATGTCGTGTGAGGAACTATAAGGAGGAGCGACTAAATAATTTGGAAGCTTCTTATAAAACTCATACAGTAGAATCATTAAAACGTGGCTACAGCGACTTCCAGATAAACTTTGATGAGTTCAAAGAACTTGTTACGAGTGCTTGCCACTACTGTAAATTAAAAACAGATTCAGAAGCTCTAGGTATTGACAGGATCAATAATGATATAGGATATACGAAAGAAAACTGCGTGCCCGCGTGTTGGACGTGTAATAGGATGAAGCATTTCTATCATCCCGCCTTTTTCATAGAAAAGTGCAAGATCATTGCAAAACACATGATCCCCTCCAAGGCTTTTTACACTAAATGGTCACTCTATTATACAAGGACAAATCATCGCAATTATTCGGCATATAAAAAGGAGGCAGAAGGACGTAAACTAGAGTTTGAAATTACCCAGGAACAATGGGATTGGTTGAGCCGTTCTCCGTGCTATCTATGTGGGTTCCAGTCAGCAAAAGGAATCGGCTTAGATCGTGTGGATAATACTATACGCAAATATACTATTGAAACATCCAGACCATGCTGTGGTTCTTGTAATAGTATGAAGAATGAAATGAGTCTCCCAGACCTTTTACAAAAGTGTAAGGTTGTTTCTGAGGCATACCCTTCTTATGAACACTTCGCTTCCGTGCCCATCTCCAAGAATCCTCTGAAAGAGGTAAAAGAGCCTCGTACGTACTGGAAGGCGAGCACCGTTTATTACGCAATTATGGGTAATTCCACGGAAGCCTTTTATGAGGCTTATAAATCATCTATCATAGAAGATGAATTTACGGCCCTGTGTAAGGATGTCAAGTCTTCGCCGAAGGATGCAGCGCAGAAACGTATAGATACCTTTCTTCAAACTATGCGTAAACGGCGGTATCGTAAAAACCATATAAACACCCCCTCCCAATAACTCACAATGGAATTCTTCCTCAGAAAAAGCACTCTAGGATTCTTCTCGGATGCGTTCCGTCTCTTGGAGAACTATATGATATCTAAACACCAAGGTGTGCAACTGTATTTGAATTCTGCCGAGTGGACCTTTGCTCATACTCTGGGCTGGTCAGACTATTTCACAACAATGGCCGAGAAGCCTGAAAGCCCCGTGCCAGAAATTGCGATTGACAGAGAAGATATACGCATCTTTACGGTAGCTCAGTACAAACAGGCCATAAAAGAGCTATTTGTTTTCCAGCCGTACCTCCTAGAAAAAGCCCGCGTCCTTCAAAAAGACCTGGGGCTTGATACATATGTGGCCGTCTTTATTCGCAGAGGTGATAAACTACTGGGTGAATCTTTATTTATACATATGAATTTTTATGCTCACCTTGCTCTGCAAAAGAATCCAAGCACCATCTTTGTTCAAACAGATGATTATAGAGCCTTCTTGGAGTTCAAAGATATTATACACGGTGTTAATAATGCGATCCGTGTCGTCACGACGTGCCCTGAAACAAAGTTCGGCATGTTTTTCAAATCCCTTGATATAGAGGAGGCGCGCCCAGCGTTATATTTACATAATAATATTACATATAAATATCCTCATAATATGGAGTATTTATCTACAAATATTCCTCAAAAGCCCCTAGAGGATTATACGAATACCGAAATGCGCGAACATGTAGAAGAAATGTTGGTCGGCATTATTATCTGTCAAAGGGGTGATTTCATAGTCCTGGATCATATGAGCAATGTCTCGCGCTTTATTCATTTTTCACATCCTAGGGGAAAAGAAGCGATACTCGCCATTGAGGATATGGAATTAAAGATCGTGGATAATGTACTTCTTATACCAAAATATGACTACGCCGACGATAAGCTCATACGAAATCCAAGGTATCATTCCATATACAACGATTATAATTAGCAGGAAATGTTTAAAGGCATTTATAGGTAAACATAACTAGAAAAGCATATAATGTACTATGTCTACGCTCCCCCAGGGCCTATCAATACATGGCACAGCTACGTAGACCGTTTCCGCATTGCGCGCACAAACACGGTGGCACTGCGTGATCCCTACGTGATGGAGAATTATATCCGCTGTGGCTTCAAGCATATTCGCCAGCTACACTATGACTATAACAAGATCGCGCGTGAGCCCACCATTGGTTGCTACGTAGAGCTTTCCGTGGAGGCGGATGTTGGCACGATCCCCATTGACTCTCCCAAGGCACGGAAGCTCATCAAGCGTCAGTCATATTTTTAGGTCATATAAAATAGATTATTATATATTAGAAAGATATGTCCACCCTCTATTTTCGATTAGAATCTGGAGAGTACACATTTTATTTAACAGTTGTAAAAGGAAATGGGTGTGATACTCTTTCTATAGGTGGTCGCCACGGCCACGGTGAGTGTGTGAATATATCTGTAAATACTCCAGAATCACTTCTAGTACAGCGCGGATATCATACATTAGATACTGCTACTATACCTATTTTAGCATGGAATGCGAAATGTGCAGTAGATAAAAACTTAGAAAAGGGACATGTAACAATCTCAATGATACGCCTTATACTCTCAGAGACTAAGAAAAGATACCCCTATATAAAATTCTACAAATTTAAAGATAATAGCCTAATTCCATGTGACAACGGGCAAAAAATATCCTTACTACATTTAACTATTATAAAATATAATAAATCTTGGTATGAACAGCATTTTAATGCCTATATAGAAGAACCATCATATCGTAAAAAATATATGGACGGTATCATAGTCCTTAATGACCCTTTATTAAAGTTACCATACGAAGAATTTAAGAATAATGTTCAATCATTATCTAAAGAACCCGACTTAGAATTATTAAAAGTACACTATGAAAAGACAGATACATATTTCCTATTTTTTAAATCAATATTTGATACAGAAGGAAAAAATAGACAGTGTAATCTGATTGTAGGGTGGATAGATATGTTTTTACTGTATATATTTCAATTTGATCCTCTTTCTGTACCTTGGGTGATTGACAGTGATTATGTAAGTATTCAAGAAGTGACTGAATCAACGTTAGAAAAGAAACCAAAGAATCAAATAGGTGGTAGAAAATATACTAGAAGGAATATTCCAAGTGTAATGCGGGTGAATATAAATGATAGCGCTGATATTTACTAGAAATAACCGTGGGTCTAAAAATTGAATGCCTCCGTGGGCCATAAATCCAGGTCCCTAAACATCATAAATGAACTCGCTCATTGTCCCTTCTCCCCAGACGAAAGCAGTGATTGTATTCATCCAAGATCATCTCGGTGAATACAGCCTATCTCTATTTGGCCTCTATTCTTTCCTCGCCGCCCTGGCCCTCGGCTACTTGGCGAATCAGTTACGCAAAGTCATCCTACTATCTAACCAGCCACAGCCTGACCTTCTTCAGGTATGGCTAGGCACATTCCGCTTTAACAAATACGGACGCGTGATTGAAGGAAATATCAAGATGTTCCAGGACCAGGTATTTACACAGAAGGAGAACAGCGACTGGCTGTACAAACGCGCATCAGGCAATATGCCAAACCCATCCTATATTTCCCAGATCGTGGCATACGGTTCTAAAGACAGTATGACTCATATTCGTTACTATGGCTGGAATAACACGGCGCACTGTATTCTACATCTAGAAGACCCAGAAGACATTCGCTATCTTGTGTCAGCACGAGAGGTTCTCGCACTACATCTCGCATCCATCAAATGGTCGCCCCAGCTTCTACAGAGGGACTCTGTGCGAACCTAACACGATTCCATGGTACGCCCTATGACGGCACACGCAATCCGCCGGCCTGAGTGCCCAGTCGTCAACGAATCCTCTTTTTCACCTAGTCCGAGATCGTCGACATCTTCATGCACAATCAGAGAACGCCCAAAGAGCTCCTCAGCCGACAAGCCTCGTAAGGTATAGACGTACGTACCCGCCCCAGAGATATTTCCAAGGTCTCCCGTGTGCCTCGGACCCTTGGATCCTGGTGGACCACCATGTGTGCCAGGTTGCTCGCCCTTGTGGAAATGCGCACACGCCCCCTTACACCCCTCGCCGCGTAAATCGCCCGCCCGATGAATATGAAAGCCGTGCTCGCCTGCAGGCAACTTCGTGAATACGGCCTCTACAACGACACTAGCCCCCTTATTCGTAAACGTAACATCCCCTTTTACACTACGCGTATTGAACACGGCAGCAGCAGATGGCATTTGCTTATAGGTGCGCAGAAGAAGTTTAGACCTATAAGTTGCCACCTGATTTTAGAAGGGCGTTATGTATCATTAGAATAGTATTAATATGAAGGGTCTCAATTATATTACGCAGATTATTTATCTTAGTTTCTGAAAATAGTAATTCATAATATGTTGTGTAATTATCCATAATATGTTTTGTCAAATCTACGACTTCATTATATTTACACCAAATGACATAGTCCTTGTACGGTATATGTTCCATTAGAGGGCTTTCTTCGCATACAACGATAACACCACACAATAAGGCAGGCAACACCCTCAACTCTTCAAATGTGTGATGGTGGTCTGTCTGATGTATATTAATCATAATTTTAGTAGAATTATATATTTCCCGAAGTTGATTTTTGTCAAAACATGTATTTATATTGTGATGTGGAAGGTTATTTGATTTTATTTTATCAAGTAATTCCTTACGTCTTGGTTCATTAGTGTTTATAAATGTTGTTAAAATATCTATATGTCTATTATTTATATCTATTCTCAGTGGATATAAAAGTGGCGGAACATAAATATACTTTTTAAAGAGATAACTATAATCACTGGGCGACTCCACATTTTTACAATTTGGAATACTATAATCAAATATAATGTCACTTGTTACCAGTTTGTCTAAATCAGGTAGGCGCACCAAGTAATTCATACCTGGAGTATTTAAAACAGGTATAGACCCAACTGGACTACCATTGGTGTCGCGACCCCCTGGAACAACTAGCGTATGTTCATAATTTATATGTATCTTAATCGTATTATTAGATCTAGTAGGTGTATGTTTCATTATTTCTTTAACGAGCTCAAAGATGTAGTAATAATAATCGCGTATATAATACGCTGGGTTATTATCATAGAACAGTACGGAATCTCTTATTTCCAGACCGGCCATTTTAGTATGTATATGCGCGTATATATTTAGGTGATTACAAGGACAATCAATTCCTCCGCACATTCAAGTACTCGGGCGAAGCACTATACAGAATCCCTTTTACACATTCCCTAGTAAGCTCCTCAGGCTTATGAAACCCGATGTTCGGAAAGGCGGTGCGCACAATGGCCTCATCATCCTCGGCCCAGTGCGTAATACCGTCGTGGGGATAATCCTTGTCGCGCCCACACCCCACGAGTTTGATCGGCACCTTCTCGTAATTCACATAATTGCGCAACATCTCAAACGGCCTGTACAGTAAAAATGGCGTGATCGTGTAACAGACCACGATTTTTCCTGCATAGCTCATGCCTATCGCCACGCCTATCATCAAACTCTCCGAAGAGCCTATGTTGATTACGCGCTCAGGAAAACGCAGACGCAAGGAATCTAAAACCCCAAATCCAATGTCAGCGGTCAATAGGACAATCCTATCGTCCGTAGCCATTTCTTCCTCTAAGAAGCCAGCAAATAGCCGACGCATCTTCCTTTTCATCAGACCCGACTTTTAGCCCTTGAATGCATAGAGCGTGTCAAATCCAATAAGCTCTACAGTATATCCACACGATTCAAACACACCCTTTAACACATTCCTATTCTCCTCGTGCGTTCCCACAGAGGTCCTGTATACTTCCAAGAACCACGCCTTCACGACACCTTTTACAGGCTCAATCGTTTCGCGAGTAATTGCCACCATCTCAGATCCCTCAATATCACACTTCACAAAGTCCACAATCTGTAAATCAAACTGGCGAACAAGGCTTTCCACGGTTATGGAAGGAACGCGAATCTCTTTCCCATAGTTATTCACAAGACTATTCATCGTCGTGTTCTCATCGCATATATAAAAGACGGCCTCACCATCCTTGGCTCCTAGCGCATAGGGCAGAGTCACAATATTCTCATAGGGCTTTGTGAGCTCAGACAGAATCTTGAAGTGCGCAGGAGTAGGTTCCAGCGTATACACCTTCTTACAGCGGTCGTGGACGTGTAGACTAAACATGCCGATGTTCCCACCGAAATCAAGAACCACCAGGTCATCCTTATTCTTGAAAAAACGATCATAGATACCTTCCGTGTTTATCTGGCCCTGGATTATCTTGAAGTAGCTGGACGGACGCTCAATGTGATTCACTACCTCCAGTGTCTCACTGTAAATTGTGAGCTCCTTTCCCTTACTCGTGAGAAGTTTCTCACAAATAGATAGCTTCTTCTCACCCGCAATAATATACTTGGAATAGAACTGTGCAAGATTTAGACGCAACTCTAAAGAAGTATTCGGCCAATGGATGAGGAAATCCCCCTTCTCCCACTGGCCTCGGTGACCCTGATCATCTGCCGAGAACTTCTCATGACTCATCTCATGGGCGAAACCCCTCTTCGTCCATTTAATAGTCCTGTACTCGTAGGAATTAAATAGGTGCTGAGGCATGAGCTGAATTATCGACCTATAACGCTTGGATAGACGTCCATAACCACCATAAGAATCCTGGATGAATGCCTGCTCATGTGGATAAAGCGGTATACAGCGAATCATCTCGTCCAAATACCGATACGTCTCTGCTGAGTTGCGCATGAATAGATTGCCCGCATTGATTCCGTTCGCATCGGTTGTAATAAGCATGTGTACGCTGGCATGCACACCTTCCACAATAGAATCCAGGCCAATGTTCATATTTGTGATGAGGGTGTCGCACTCGGAGAAAAAGAGCCACTCCACCTCAGGATGCGCATCAAAAGCGTCCTTGAATAAATACGCCTTCTCATATCCCATTGCAATTCCATGCCACCCTGAACTCTTCACAACAAGAGGATAGCCGTGCTTCTCGCAATAGACCTTCTTGTTCTTCTCCAGAGTAATATCGGCCAGCTTCTGGTACCCCTCATCGTGTAGACTCGTCACTACAAAACGAGCCATCTAAATCTCTATCCGGGCTAAATCGTTTAGGCGTCTAATAATACAGCAATGACCACCTCGGTTCTCATCACAGGAATCGGCGGACTAATTGGATCGCATCTGAAAACTGCCTGTGAAGCCCAAGGCTACACGGTTCATGGCACAACGCGCGCAGACTCCATAGAATCCACCGTGAAACTCCTGCGCCAAGTAAACCCTGCCTATATTTTCCACACGGCCGCGGAACTCGTTGATGAAACGAAGATGTTCTGTACCAATGTCTCTTTGACACACGCAATTCTGTATTACTGCAAGTCGGCAAAGGCTTCTCTAAAACGTCTAGTAATTCTAGGATCTTCTAGTGAATACGGGCGAAAGGCCGAGCCCATGGCGGAACACATGGCTCTAGAGCCAGAAACCATCTATGAAGGTACCAAGGCGGCGGCAACAATGCTGGCCCGCTCCTTTAGCATGACTTACGATATTCCGACCCTCGTGATACGCCCTTTTACAGTATATGGGCCGGGCGAGAAGCCGTCCAAATTTATTTCGGTACTCTTGGCTCTCCCTGATAAGATTCGTCTTTCAGAAGGAGTACATGATTACGTATACATTGACGATTTTGTGAGAATTCTCCTAGAACTTGTGAACTCGTGTAATAGGGTGTTTGACCTGGTGAATATAGGCACGGGCAAACAAACGAGCAATTTGGAAGTTGTCAAGGCAGTGGAACGGCTGACTGGTCATATTTTTTATATGGAGCCGGCTGAGGCGAAGCCCTACGACTCTTCTTCCTGGGTCTGTGACACTGACTATTTGCACACGTCATATGGCCTGGCTACCACCATAACTTTAGAGCAAGGCCTAAAATCTACCATGCGTGCCTTAAGTAATGGAGCGCATCATTGAGATATCCTATCGCCATCGCCTCGCGCATCTGGGAAGTTGTCTGACCATGTACCCCATCCTGGAATCTATTTATGCCATAAAAGAGCCAAAAGACCTTGTGGTTCTTTCTGCCGGCCACGCAGGCCTGGCTCAGTATGTGGCTTTGGAAAAGTTCGAGGGTCATGATGCCGAAAAACTCGTGGAGGATTTTGGCGTACATCCTGTGAGAGATCCTTCTCGCGGTATTCATGTTTCTTCTGGCTCTCTGGGAAGCGCCGTGCTCGTGGCTGTAGGTCTCGCCATGGCAGATCCTTCTCGGCGCGTCTTCTGTCTTCTTTCGGACGGGGAATGTGCCGAGGGCACTGTGTGGGAAGCACTCGCATTCACCAAAAAACACCAGATGCGTAACTTATGCGTACATGTGAATGTGAACGGATATAGTGCGTATGATTCCGTAGACAGGGAAGACCTCGCAGACAGGCTCAAGGCCTTCTGTCCGTGGGCCACCATACACCAGACACATAATCCCGAGATTCCTCATCTTCAAGGCCTGGAAGGCCATTATCATGTTATAAAAACGCAGGAGGAATGTGATAGCCTGAAGTCACTCGTACACAACAGATAGCTCATCCTCGGAACCAACCTTTTTACTCCATTCTAAACAAGCATCCAGGCCTTTTTGACGACGTGTAAGAGGGTCTGCCTTTATCTTCTTTGAGTAGTGTTTCCAGTGCCACTCAAAGCTGAGTGCGGAATGCTGGTTGGCGAACCCGGCTACATGACAGACACGGTACCACTGCGCAGGTCTTCGGCCAGTGGCACGAGCTCCTCCTGAGAGGATGCCGTTGTGTTGCGAAAGCCGGCGATCCAGGTCAACGGTTGCTCCAATATAGGTATTTATAGGTTCAGATGCTGTGGCGAGACAGTAGACGAACCATGACATTTAAATCGGTTTTCTACTGTATATATAGGATGGTGTTAAAGTACACGGTTGTATCTGAAGGAGGAGTGCGCATCATTACGCGACAAGGCCTTGAGACCTGGTCGGCAAGGCATGCTAGTTATATGTTTCCCACTATACCCATGTTTCGGTATATGGTGAATACACCAGATAATTATATTCGTGTCATTCAAGATTTGATGACGGATCCTTCTATACGGGGAGAGCATATAGCCGAAGGAGCAGCCCTAGAATCCATTGGAAGGGATTTTAGCGTGGGTTTGGCAGGTGAATACGGCCTTGTGCGCTTTGTTATGGTACGCTATCCGGGCGGAGAGGATATCGGATATCTTTTAGAGCGTATCACACCGTCTACAAAGTATGCAGAGGTAGCTCCCGATATTCGCCAGGAGCTTCAGAAGTGCCCTTGATAAAATTGACAATGAACCCGTCCCTGCGGAATAGTCCCACCACAATGGAACGAGTTGCCGTGTGTCCCGTATGCTCATCCCGTACACATTCCGCCAGTGACTGTACAGCACTCACTGGCGATTTGAAAGAGGGATTCTATTCTCCTCCGAGTGGTTATCAAGGAGGCGATGACGAGGATGATTCCCTTGAGTTTCACAACTATATAAAAGAAAATCTCTATACAGGAAACAAATGCCGGCGTGGAAAGTTATTGGTCAGTACCGCAATGTACCTCTCCCTTTCCGCCCTTTGCCACCGGCCGATTCTGACGTGAGCCTTATACCCCAGAAGAACCAAAGCCCCCCGCGCCTCTCGTTGTCTCGTCTAAGGAATCCACCACCTTCATCTGGGAAATCCAACCCATGTCAGGAGCAACAATCTGCACAAGACGATCACCCCGTTTTACGGTGACCGGCTTGTCCGTAGTATTCCACAGATATGCCATGAGCTCTCCACGATAGCTCCTGTCAATCACACCCACGGAATTACAAAGCATGAGGCCGGTCTTGCTTATACTGGACCTAGGGAGCATCCAGTAGTGACAGGTATTATAGGCAAAGGTCATCACCGCCTTCACGCCCATGGTCACCAGGATTTTTTGTCCAGGGGCAAAAGTCACCTCGGCAGGGACGTAGAGATCATAACCCGCGTTCTCGTTATCACGGCTGGCAGAAACATAGAAGGGCTTGGCGTCCTCAGAAGGTAAGAGGTTGAGCGTATACGACATTCTCCTTGAAATACGCAGCATCCCTTTAACACAGCTTTTAAATCTACACATACTCTAGAAGAATGACAACACATATATATGATACCACACCTCAGTCTATAATGTACTGGGCAAATTCAGAACTAGAGCATATAGGACGCATCGCCTCCGTGAAAGATAAGGACCTCCAATATTCCTATGCACAATCCACCGTCAATGGAATGGCGCACTTGAAGGATGCGATTTTCCAGCTCGTGAATGACAAAGGCTATGCTAATCACAAAAAGGAACTTTTGGTTTTACACGGAAAAGTAATTCGTGCCATGAAGCACCTGATAAAGGAATATGGCGTGAATTTGAACGATATCCGTAAATTTAACACACGCAAGGTTCTTAGCAATTTCTCTTACTTGAAGCCCAGTAGAAGGACTCGTCGTCGCAAAACTTAGATATCATAAACTAGAATGGGTGTATTTAATGATCCAAAAAAGCCACCCAAATTCAAGGCAGCCTACGGAACCGCGAAAAAAGCACGGAATACTCTAAAACGGCTCCGCCGAGCAACTCGTACTAAGGCGCAACAGGTAGCACGTACTATGTATTATCGCGCAAAGTATCACAAGCATCAAACGCCTGGTATGAAAGATGCGATGAAAGTCTACGGAGATTATTTGAAGAAGAATTGAATATTTTTCCAGACGGCAAGGTCCGATTAAAAAGTGATTCGCGCGGGGGCTTAGACAATTCATCCCAATCAACTAGAAGATGCCCGCCGGGTTCAATTTGCCTTCTTCAGAAGTAGAGCCCATTGTTGGCATTCAGATTTGCGTGTTCAGTCCTGAGGAGATTGAGCGCAGGTCAGTGGTAGAGATCACCAACGCCGGCACATATGAGGGGACCGAGCCGAAAATTGGGGGTCTGTTCGATCCCCGCATGGGTGTTCTTGACAATGGTAAGGAGTGCCGAAGCTGTGGGCAGACGAATCACAAGTGTCCCGGCCATTTCGGCCACTTCCGCCTCGCCCGCCCCGTCTATTACATCCAATTCCTACCCTTCGTGCAAAACATCCTGTCCTGTGTCTGTATTCGGTGCTCTAAGCTTCTCGTGGACAAGAACTTCCGCAAGCATTATCTGAAGCGCCGTGGGGAGGCGAGGTACCGCGAGGTTCTCACGGCATCCAAGGAGATTAAGCGCTGTGGCCAGGAGACGGAGGACGGCTGTGGTGCTCGTCAGCCTGACCGCTACGTGCGCGAGGGAATTGCGCGCATTGTGGCCGAGTGGGAGGACGCCAACGGCAACGGCGAGAAGCAGAAGCAGAGCCTGGAGGTGGAGTACGTGCTCCGCCTCTTCCGTCGTGTCACGGACGAGGACGTGGACTTTCTCGGCCTGAATCGCTTCTGGTGTCGCCCTGACTGGATGATCTGCACGGTCCTGCCCATTCCTCCTCCGCAGGTTCGTCCCAGTGTGATCCAGGACAACAACCAGCGCTCCGAGGACGACCTCACGCACAAGCTGGCCGAGATCATCAAGACCAACAATACCTACCTCCAGCCCCGCATTGAGGCTGGTGCGGCCAAGTCGGTCATTGACGAGTGGACGAACGTGCTCCAGTACCACGTAGCCACTCTCGTAGACAACCAGATTCCTGGTGTGGCCCCGAGTGCGCAGCGCAATGGCCGGCCTCTCAAGTCCATCCAACAGCGTCTGGGGAGCAAGGAGGGCCGTATCCGCTATAACATCCAGGGCAAGCGCGTGGAGTTCAGCGCGCGCTCCGTCATTACTCCGGACCCGAACATCTCCATCGCCGAGCTCGGTGTTCCGGAGAAAATCGCGATGAATCTCACTTTCCCGGAACGCGTGACCAAGTTCACCAATGAGCACCGTGGAAACCTGGACAAGCTCTACAAGCTCATTCGCAATGGGCCGAATACGTACCCTGGTGCGAAGACGATTCGCCACGCCGATGGGCGCATCACGAGTCTGCGCCACGTCAATACCAAGGAGCTCGTGCTCCGCGAGGGCGACATCGTGAATCGCCACCTGATGGACGGCGACGTGGTGCTCTTCAACCGCCAGCCCACGCTCCACCGCATGTCTATGATGGGGCACAAGGTCAAGGTGCTAAAGGGGAAGACATTCCGTCTGAACGTGTCCGTCACGGCTCCTTACAATGCCGACTTTGACGGCGACGAGATGAACATGCACTGCCCGCAGAGCTACGAGGCTGCCACGGAGCTGGAGGAGATCGCTGCCGTTCCTCACCAGATTCTGCGCCCGCGTGATGGTCTTCCCGTGATTGGCATTGTACAGGACACACTGGTGGGGAGCTATCGCATCACCAGGGACCACGTGACCCTGAATCGCAGGGAGTTCATGAACCTGATGATGTGGAACCGGCGCTTTGATGGGACTATCCCCGAGCCGAAGGGCGACAACGGTAAGTGGACGGGGCGCCAGGTGCTCAGCCAGCTCCTGCCCCCTATCAACCTGGAGATGAACAACAGCTCCAAGCGCAAGGTGGTCATCCGCGATGGCGAGATCATGGAGGGCCAGTTCGACAAGGGCATCTTCAGCAAGGCGTCCAAGGGCATCATCCACATGACCTACAAGGACTACGGGAGCAAGGACACGGTGGACATGATTGACGCGCTCCAGAACACGATGGAGCAGTTCCTCGTATACAACGGCTTCTCCGTGGGCATAAGTGACTTGATTGCCGACGCGTCTACGAAGGACGAGATGAACAAGAAGATCAAGGACACCAAGTCGGATGTAGAGACCCTCCTTTTACAGATTCACCAGGACCTCTTTGACAACAACACGGGCAAGTCCAACCAGGCCGAGTTTGAGGACAAGGTGTTCGGTACTCTGAACAAGGCCACGGAAGGTGCGGGCGAGTCTGGCCAGGCGTCTCTGGCGAACGAGAATCGCATGACGGCGATGGTGCGCGCGGGGTCAAAGGGTGGGCCGATCAACATTGCGCAGATGATTGCATGTGTTGGCCAGCAGAACATTGAGGGCAAGCGTATCCCGAATGGCTTTGAGGACCGCACTCTCCCGCATTTCAAGAAGTACGATGACGGCGCAGAGGCGCGCGGGTTTATTGAGAACTCTTTCATAGCTGGACTGACGCCGACGGAGTTCTTCTTCCACGCTATGTCGGGTCGTGAGGGTCTGATTGATACGGCTGTAAAATCTGTTACGGGCGATACTAAGATTGTTGTTCTTGAGGGTGGTGTAACAAGGTGTGTGGAGATTGGTCAGTGGATTGATGGACTACTAGATGTACATAAGCATAAGGTTGAGTATTTCCCCCAAGATGCGAATCTTGAAATGTTACAACTTGTCTCTAGTGTCAATATTCTCACATGTGATGATAATGGTGTAATTTCTAAGGCCCAAATTACTGCTGTAACTCGCCATGACCCTGGGGATACTCTCTACAAGGTTGTTACCCAGAGTGGTCGTTCTGTAATTGTAACTGCTGCGAAATCGCTAATTGTGTACAACGAAACAAGTGGATTATATACGGAGATGCTAATGACAGATGTCAAAGTGGGGGATGCTTTACCCGCAATTGATTCTCAACACGATAAACTTGTTGTTAAAGATTATATTATCAGTATTACACCGATTGATGTACGTGTTGGAAGCACAGGGTATTTGAGTTATCCGAAGATGTATGACCTTACAGTTCCTAGTACTTTAAATTTCGCATTAGAGAATGGATTAGTTGTACGCGACACGGCCGACACTGGATACGTACAGCGTCAGCTAGTGAAGGCGATGGAGGATCTCGTGGTTCACAACGACGGCACTGTGCGCGACGCCAATATGAACATCACGCAATTCCACTATGGCGAGGACGGCATTAACTCTACAAAGATTGAGAGCCTCGCCCTAGAAATCGGTGATCTGACCGACGAGCAGATTGACACCGAGTACGGCCTCAAGGGCGCCGACCTGACGGCGATCCTGGGTGAGGGCGTGGACCGCGGGAATGACGCGGACCTCCTGAAAGCCTTTGCCGACCAGGTGAAGGCCGACCGCAAGATGTTGGTGGAGGGTGTCTTCCGCGGTGGTCGCGTGGGTGGTGTGTTCGCCGCGGTGAACATGGAGCGCCTGCTCTTCAATGTGAAGGTCAAGTTCGGCCTGAATGGCGAGCAACGCACCAACCTCACGCCCGCGCATGTGGTGGCAGGCGTGAACGCCGTCGTTGAGAAGACGCAGAAGTTCCACAAGATTTGGGCGGCTCTGCTCCGTTTCTACCTGTCGCCCCAGAAGATCATCGTGCGTGACCGCTTCACTGAATCTGCCTTTGACACCGTGTGCGAAATGCTCGTGACGAAGAACTGGCAGGCATGGGTACAGCCAGGCGAACTCGTGGGCATCATTGCTGCCCAGAGTATTGGTGAGCCGTCCACTCAGATGACGCTCAACAGTGTGGACTGGGACACGAAGGTGATGATTGCCAAGAACGGGCGCATTGTGTGCCCAGAGATTGGCGATTTCATTGACGCACAGCTGGCCGAGAACAAGGACAAGGTCAAGGTGTTCGCGAACGACCAGGAGTACCTTGAGCTGAGCCAAGCCGATACCTGGCAGGCCATCAGTTGCGACGAGGACGGCAAGATGATGTGGACCACCCTAGAGGCCGTGACTCGCCACCCCGTGGTGAATGACGATGGCACGGACACGATCTTGGAGGTTGAGACCGCCTCAGGACGCACAGTGAAAGCCACGAAGGGCAAGTCGTTCCTCATGCTCATTGACGGAAAGATTAGCGCCGTGAATGGTTCCGACATCAAGGTGGGCGACTGCCTGCCGATGGCGAACTCGCTGTCCATCGGCGACCTCAAGCAACTCCCTTTCCTCTCGCTAAGGGAGTACCTCCCTCCCACGGAGTGGTTGTACGGCACGGATGTTCAGCTGGCACTCACCCAGCTACGTAGCCAGGAGCGTAACTGGTTCCAGAAGAATAACGGCAACCTATTCACAATCCCCTACAGTCGCAGTGACGCATTCCGCGAGGCCTTTGAGGACGGCAAGAACACTAACGCTGACAAAATTGTATCAGGCTATGTCTATCCTGCGCGCACCCACCCCGATGTGAGCCAAATCCCCGATGTGAGCCAAATCCCCGATGTGAGCCAAATCCCCGAGGACATCCCTTTGACACAGGATTTCGGTTTCTTCGTGGGCGCCTACCTTGCCGAAGGAATGAGCAACTCCGCGCAGGTGAACATCACGAACAATGAGCTGGCATACCTGGAGAAGGTGAAGGTTCTCATGGACTCTTGGAATGTCGGCACGCACACCGTATGCGAGGAGCGCGAGTCAGCCAAGACTGGCATCAAGGGCACGACCACAAGCCTCGTTATCCACTCCACGCTCTTGGCCACTCTGATGCAGAAGGCCTTCGGTCGTGTGAGCTATGAGAAGACCATGCCCGACTGGGTGTTCCAGGCTCCTACCGAGTTTGTACAGGGTCTCGTTGACGGCTATGTGAGTGGTGATGGGTCTGTGTCAAAGAATAGTGGTTACATTACTGTGACATCCGTGTCCAACGAGCTGTTGACCCGCTTCAGCACGCTCCTCGCCAGGTACGGAATCTTCGGGCGCATTTCAAGCCACATGCCGGCCCTGAACAACTTTTACTCTGTGCGAAAGGCGTATACGTATACGATTCCCACGCACTACTCCAAGGTGTTTGCGGAAACTTTCGCTCTCTCCATGGACTATAAGCAGGACATCCTGGACTATCACTTCAATCTGATAGAGAAGGGTAACATGACACATCTGGATACCACGGGCGAGGTGGTCTGGGATGCGATCGTGTCTATCAAGGAGGTGGCGCCGATGAAGGGCAAGGTGTACGATTTCACCGTTGAGAAGACTCGCAACTTCATGACACACTCGTGCCATATCCTGCGCGACACATTTCATCTTGCTGGCGTGGCCAGTAAGTCCAACGTGACCCGAGGTGTGCCTCGCCTCAAGGAGCTTCTCAAGGTGACCCAGAATCCGAAGGCCATGTCACTCACCATATCACTGCTTCCTGAATTTGCTAATAACAAGACGAAGGCGCGCGAAGTGGCGCAGGAGCTGGAGCTCACTCTTCTGCGCGACATGACAGTGAGGACGGCCATTTACTATGACCCCTCGGACTCGGCGAGTATTCTCAAGGAGGATCGTGAACTACTGGCGTTCTACAAGATGTTTGAGCTAGCCGAGGCACCGGCTGCGTGGAGCAAGTATATTCTGCGTCTGGAGCTCGATAGACAGCAGATGTTTGACAAGAACATAACAATGGACGATATCCACTACGTGTTGCGTGAGCGCTTCGGCAAGGACGTGAACATGGTGTACTCGGACTTCAACAGCCAGAAGCTCGTGATGCGCATTCGCCTGCTCATTGCGGGAGAGACTATGACAGACCCCTCAAGCCTGGATGTCATGTCGGCCTACAAGAAGTTCCAGAACAAGCTACTGAACTCGGTGATTATCCGTGGCCTTCCTGGAATTAAGGCGGCCACCTTCCGCAAGGGCGATGGTCGTTTCGTCTTCAACGCGGCTGAGGGCAAATACGAGAAGGCCGAGGAGTACATCCTGGACACGGATGGCAGCAATTTCCTGGAGGTCATGAATCATCCCGCTGTGGATGCATCTCGCGTGTATAGCACACATGTACACGATATTTATTCCCAGCTCGGTATTGAGGCCACGCGGGCTGTCCTGTACAATGAGATCCAGACCCTGTTCGAGGAAGGCCAGATCAACTACCGGCACCTCGGCTTACTGGTGGATGTGATGTGCAGGGCGGGACGTCTGATGTCTGTGGACCGCTACGGCATCAACAAGCTGGACATTGGTCCTCTGGCCAAGGCGAGCTTTGAGGAGACGGAGCGCATCCTCTTGAAGGCGGCCGTGTTTGGCGAGATGGATCCGGTCACCGGCGTGTCAGCGAGTATCATGACTGGCCAACCCATTCGCGCTGGTACGGCGTTCAGCGACATTATGCTGGATGAGATGGCCGTCCTCCGCTTGCAGAAGGGTCTGCCTCCCGCGGCGCCTCTGGGTGGGGACGACGAGGGGCCTACACAGGACCAGGTGGACCAGGAGCTCACTCTGGATCCGAACGACATGTGCTCGCAGAGCCGTCTGCGTCTAAATATCAATCTGCCGAAGGCGAAGGCCACCCTGGAAGATGAGCCAGATATTGAAATTGCCGTGGTGGAGGAATAGACCAATGGCCAAAGGGCCAAAGGGCCAAAGGGCCAAAGGGCCAAAGGGCCAAAGGGCCAAAGGGCCAAAGGGCCAAAGGGCCAAAGGGCCAAAGGGCCAAAGGGCCAAAGGGCCAAGGCAAAAGGCTAAACGAACCCCATAGGTATCATATAATGTGGTCCATGCCACCCTGGGAAAATAACCAATGTATTTCGTTTCAGGGACCACTGCCACGAACTACATGCATCCAAGAAGGCTGGAAGGAGATGGAGCACGACGCCATCATAGAGGCGAAAAATCAAATAGAGCACATAGATTCCCACGCAGAGTGGGAAATCCGCAAGAAAATCACGAACCCCTACGAAGCCATTTTTTCAGGCAGTTCCGAAAACACCTTCCCCTCACTCACAAATCTGCACCCTCTCAGCCGTTCCTATTTCAAGATGATTGAAATGCTGAAGATCGCCAATTTCTGGAAGTCCGTAGACCACAAAGCCCCCTTCAAATCCGCCCACGTCTGTGAAGGACCCGGTGGATTTATCCAGGCCCTAGTGGAACAACTCCGCAACAGGTCAATAGCAACGGAAGCCATCTACGCCATGACCCTGCGTCCCACGAAGACGCATATTCCAGGCTGGCGCAGATCCATCCAATTCCTCCGCAAAAATCCACAAATCAAGCTCCTCTACGGAGCAGACGACACGGGCAACATCCTTTTACACGAAAATCAAAAAGCCTTCTGTGATACAGCAAAAGGCTCTATGATTTTTACGGCAGATGGAGGCTTTGACTTCAGCGTGAACTACGCCAATCAAGAACAAATGGCGTTTCCTCTGCTAGTCGCCTCGTTTACGATGGGTCTACAGTGCTTGGCAAAGGGAGGGACAATGATTATCAAGCTCTTTGACATTTACAGCAACGCCACGCAGGACTTGTTTCTGGGTACGGCCAGGCTCTTTGAGCGCTTTACGCTCTATAAACCCGCCACGAGTCGTCCTTGCAATTCAGAGCGCTATTTCATCGCGATGAATTATGTGGGGGAAGCTGAAGCCAGTGAATGGATCAAGCACCTACACACCATCTCAGAAGCCCATGCCACAGCCCCTATAACACGTCTTTTCGCCCAGCCATGGCCCAGGAATATCATGGAAGCCATCCAAGAACATATACATCACCAAGAGCAACAACAAATCAGTGTAATAGAAGAAACCCTACATTTTGATAAGTCCACCCTAGTAAATCAGATCGCCCGGAACATCCGTATAAGCAAGGCCTGGTGCGAGGCGTTTCAAGTGCCGTATTGTATTTAGACACTAGGTCTAGTCGGTACGTTCCATGTCAGGCATCTTCGGTTTAATATATACATCATGAAGCCTCTGTCCTACCACTACAGAAGCTTGATGCTGTGACATCTCTCCAGTACCCATCCGCTCTAAGAGAGCCAACATCGTCTTAAGAGACGCCTCATTGAATGTCTCGCTAGACATTAGCATCTTGAAAAGTGCGGGATAGTCCTCGGCAAAACGACTCACCTCGGCCTTTATCTCCTCGGCCGAAAGCACGCCCGCCTCTTTCATCACCTTCACGCGCTCCACCTGCGCCTTCACGTATGTCGCCCGCGCTTTCGCCACATCGGGCTCAATAGGCACTGCAGGCTCTTCCTCCGGTGGACGAAATGAGGGACGAGGCATGTTCTTCCATAGCATCAGAAAGATATTTTAAATCCAATACGCAAACAGAGATGGCGTTTGCTATACCATCATGTGAATTGGATATTCCCGTACTTTCTCCATCTGCCGGCGACAAAAATGCGTATTTGGAACCAAATTCTCCAGACGCGATTATAAGAAAAGCCGCTACTCTAAGGGCACAGGCCTGTGTAGACACGATGTTTGATGTACACCCTACTATATATCATACTGGCGAAGCCATCAAAAATTTGTCACCAAGGCCACGAACTATAGACGGCTTTTACGATTATAAGGCCACCGCGACCGCATCTATACCCATTCTACTTGTATTTATTCTCGCACTGTTTATTATCCTCGTATCGAGCAAATCTCTCCGCCGTTCTGGAAAAATCTGTTTACTATCATGCATGGGGTTATTAATGGCTGTTGTTATATTTATATACACTAGAAATGAGTAATCCGATCAAAGAAGACCCGGCGATCATTGATAAAATTGTAAATATACTCAATGAATATCGCAAGAAATACGTAAATCAAGACACCCTCACATCACAAGACCCCACTAAACTGAACGAAATAAAAGCGACCCTCCAACAAAAGGCCACCTCCGTGAACAATTATTTCAATAATCCGACCGCTTATGTAAGTGACGTAAACGACACTGAAACAAACACTCTCATTAACGAATTGAATACACAAATACAAGCCCATCCCGAAAATCCGATATATCCTATACTCATCGGCAGGTATACAGGACTATTATTCGTACAATTCCCTCTTACACTATCTGTGAACCATATCCACAAGCTAGCAAAAACACAGTCCTAATACTAGATGGACAGTGAATCTGTATGTCCCGAAGGAAAAGTGCGTCGTAGATCCTATGTACGTAAAAATACGGGCAGAACTGTCAGGGGCACCTGCGTTTCTGTACCTAAACAGGAAAAAATAGAATGTCCCCCCGGCACTGTACTCAGGTCTTCCTATACACGACATGTAAAGAATCAATCATATACACGCAAGACGAAAAACGGACGCTCTATCCAAGTCCACCCTCGCTCCCACACATCTAAGATAGGTCCTTCCTGTGTGAAAGTATCTTCTAAGACAGGCAGGCCTCCCAGCTCAGCCGTGCGCATTGGCCCTTTAAAAAAGGGAGAGCTGAAAAAGTTCGGATATTCTTATAAACTCCCGGTGGAAAAACGCAGAGAAGCTCTTCAGGACGCCATTAATAAACTCGGTCCCCTCAATGTTTACTACAAGCTCCATGCCGTCTCCGAGCTAACGAAGAGCAAAGCTCCTAGAGCCTCTGCCGTTTTCATGGAAGATAAGAAATGGATACAAACTGTCTACGGCCCCCTCCACGCTTTCTAAGCGCATGGCAGATGTTCGGCTTTGTCATCACGACGTTTATTTTCTTAATCGTCTTGGTGTATACGAGATTTAGTATTGGGTCCATAGAGCTTGATGCGAACTGGGAAGAACAGCGGTGCCGACCCGATGTAATGATGACGAGTGGATTATACGGCAAAGACGCAGAAGCAAACGTACAACATTGCATGACAAAAGGCTTTGATGCCCGTGCAAAAAAGACAGTAATCCCCTTTTACTCCATCATGGGATCGTTTGCCGACACACTTTCTTCACTCATTACAAGTATAAATAGCACGAAGGTTACATTTGCGACTCTTGTTGGAAGTGCATCAACCGTCTTTACGGAGTTCTCCTCGCGCCTACAAAACATGTTTCACAGAATGTACAGCTCTGTTGTGCAGATGAAAATTCTAATGAGCAGAATATTCTCAACCATGAACGCAATCATGTATATGGGACAATCAGCCATTCAGGCAGGCATGAATTTTGAGCGGACAAGCTTATGGAACACTATACGAAATTTTTCATGCTTTGACCCTGATACACAGGTGCTGACAATTAATCGGGGCATCCAAAGTATAAAAGACGTGCGAATCGGTGATACACTGGAAAATGGTCAAAAGGTCACGGGGTTCTTTCAATTTAATGGGGACGGCCAAGAAATGGTTGTACTACCCAAAGGTAGCATCACAGTAAGCGGACCTCACGCTGTTTTACAGGGTTCCAAGTGGATAAAGAGTTCTGAACATCCCGACAGCATACGCTCCCACAGCTGGAATGGTGGAAATGAGCGCCCCCTGGTCTGTCTGAATACCACGAATAACACAATACAAATTGGGAAATATACTTTTACAGACTATGATGAAACAGCCGAGGGAAATCAAAAAGCCATGTCTTGTGCTATAGATATGTTAAATGGGTCTGCGCGAGGGTCCTATTCGTCGCCTCATACGTTTACGAGGGGTTGCCACCCCGATACACGAATACGCCTCAAGGATGGCTCGGCCGTCCCGGCAAACACAATCACCCTGGGCACTTCCCTTTCACACGGTACTGTGACGGGCGTTGTAAAAACACAGGTGAGCGAGGTATGTTACTATGGCAATGAGGTATTCACACCGGCCACGGCGGTCTGGTCTGAAGAACATAATAAATATATGCGTCTCGGAGATTTTATACAACCCCAGATCCTCCAGAGTCCGGCAATATTCTGTGCGTTCTTTGTATCGCCTTCTGCGGTCATAGAGACCTCGGAAGGTACTGTATTCCGTGATTATCTGGAAATACACAGTAATCAAATAGAATCTTCGTATGCCGATGCATTATATAAGTCCTAATAACGTTTAGAATGTCGTTGAAAAGTCTTCCACTTATATTAACGACAATCGTCTTTTTAGGAGTATTTGCATCCACCGTCATTAGTCTACAGCTAGAAGATATCCGCGGAAACTGGGATAAGAGACGTTGTGAAACTATGGTGATTTCTATGGCACATTTAGTTCCCGATGGAAAAGATCCCAATGTAGATCCGACTAAATTTGCCACGGACAATTTCTATTTCTGTATGAACAAGTTGGTGGACAATTCCATGAGCAAAACTATTAATCCCTTGACGGGAGCAATAAACATGCAAATTGATCTTGCTAATCCTATTGCACAATCGATGAACTATTTACGTTCTAATGCGAAGAGCCTGCTTGATCCTTTGAATAAAATGGTACAGTCACTCTGGGATAGTGCCAAAGTGATAGCTATAAAGATTTCCACTACGTTTTATCTCATAGCAAGCGCATTTCACAGGGCACAGGCGCTTGTACTATCAACCGTTTTTGCCGGGTTCGCCGTATTCAAAGGAATACTCAATCTTCTTGCGCTTGTGCGAAGGATTGTGGCTGAAATGATGGCGATGTTGATGGCGATTATTATAATCTTAACCATTATTTCTATCTTTTTACCAATGTTGGTATCGGGCATTTTACCCATATTAATTGCGGTAGTTGCTAGTATTGCTGCAAGTATTGCACAGGATGCGTATAATGAATTGGCCGATGTTAATTCGGCGATCGGATTCCAAGACATGCCGAAGAGCCCTGGCCTGCGTGAGGGATTGCCTCCTGGCCGCTAAATTTATTGTACTTCTCTAGAAGAATGAAGCGCACCACACTTTTGATAAGCGCCCTTTGTATGCTGATTTTGGCGAATATACTGATGATGTCCTACGCTTCTCCGGCATTTCTCCCCAGCTCTGAGGGATTTACGGCGTATATGAAGCAGATGGAGAAGGAGGGAGAGAAGAAGCAAGAAGCATTTAGAAACTATTCCCCTGGTGGTGCGAAGGAAGCGTATCAGCCGATTGGAGCGTTTGACGGTGTTCGTCTGAGCAAGGCGAATGAGTGGCGCCAGGCATCTCCGAATGAGCCTCTCCAGGGCAACTATCCGAAGTTCGCGGTTGGTTCTGACCAGCTCTTCATGTTCAAGGACAATCAGGTGAAGCCCGAGTGCTGCGCGGCCAGCTACTCGTCCTACGGTGGGTGTGTCTGCACCACGCCTGAGCAGCGCAATTACATCAACATGCGTGGTGGCAATCGTACTGGCCCTGACGCGGGTGTGTAATAATTTATATAAGGATGAATAGATGACGGATCCCTTGCGAAAAAATTTCCATTATTAGCACTCATATTTTTAGTGCTAATGATTGTATAAACAACAAGATATAGAACCATAACAGGATTTAATAATGCTTCTGTGCCAGCTGATGTACAGATTCAAAATCATATTAGCAAAATAATCACACCACTTGTGCAAGTATTCCAAAATATTTTTCCAGCAATGAATGATTCGTTGAATCTATATAATAATTCTCCTCCTCCGCCTATATTTAAACCTATAACAGAAAACTTATATTCAAGCTATAATACTATAGTTATATCTCTAAATAAACTAAATACTCCTTCTATTACTTCTACTAACAATATGGTATATATACTCCCACTATTGTTTCGTGAAGTAGCCACGACAATTAAAAATACAGTTGATACAATTATACAAAATCCTGCTCTTCTATCTGAACGTTCTCTTACAGCTCCACTTCCTTCGTATAAAACTCCTTCCCGAAATACTCTATTCCGATAGAATGTCAGCCAAAAAGACTATCTGCCTTACTATGATCGTTAAAAACGAGGGCCATATTATCGCAGAAACGCTGGATCATCTCCTAAAATATATACAATTTGACTACTGGGTGATCAGCGACACCGGCTCTACGGACAAGACTAAGGAGATCATCCAAGAATTCTTCAAAGCCCGAAAGATCCCTGGAGAAATCGTGGAAACGCCCTGGCGCGACTTTGGATTTAATCGCTCCGAGGCATTCCGCCACGCCTATAAAAAGGCCGACTATGCCTTTGTCTGGGACGCCGACGATGAGATCCGTGGCGACTTCAAGTTACCGGCTGTTCTAGACGCTGACTCCTATCTATTTACCTTTGGTTGCGACGATGGCTTCCGTTATTCCCGGGCCCAGATGTTCAATAATCATCAGAAATGGATTTACAAGGGTGTACTACATGAATATGCCATGTGTACAGAGCCGACAAAACCCTCTGACACAGTTACTGGAAACTACTACTTTATTTCTGGGCGTCGTGGTGACAGAAGCAAGGACCCCAATAAATATCTAAAAGATGCCACAATCCTGGAAAAAGCATGCGCAGAGGCTCTGGCTGCTAAAGATCCCATTTACAACCGCTATGTCTTTTACTGCGCGCAGAGCTATTCAAGCTGTAATATGCACGAAAAAGCCATAGAATTCTATAAAAAGGCAGCCGATTCCAACGATCAATGGCAACAGGAACGCTACATAGCTTGTCTAGAAATCTATGAGGCGTGTGATAAGTTAAAGAAGCCAGAGGAGGCAGTTCGCTTTCTTGTAGATTCTTATTACTATGATCCGAAGCGCATAGAGTGTATATATCGCCTGATAAAACACTACTGTGTGCGTAATGCTCCAGAAGTATCTTATATGTATTACACGCTCATTCAAAACTATTTTGAGAATGAATATCCCACAGACAATATTTCTTCACGTCTTTTTGCCAGAAAAGCAGAATATGACTTTTATCTTCCCTATTACATGGTTATTGTATGCGAAAGGATAAAGAATCTGGACATGGCCGCAAAGATGTATGAGATTATTGTAAAACGCAATTACACATATCTGACGGATTGGTGGGTGAGAAATCTCATGTTTAACCTGCAGTTTTGTATGAATCAGTTGCCGAACCGTCTAGAGTTTTTTCTAGATTTTATGAAGTATATATCTGCGCTGGAGTTAAGAGGAATAACTTTTGAACCCGTGCAAAGACAGGTAATAACAAAGTTGATCGATAAATATAAGCCTCTTCTTGTACAGCCTTATACAGGCCCTCTTCCTACAACCTCTAAGAAAAACCAAATCCGTGTACTGTTCACCATGACGACGTGCAAGCGCTACGATCTCTTTGAAAAGACCATGAACTCTATCTTACATACGTGGACAGACCTGAATAAGGTCGACTACTTTTTCTGTGTAGATGACAATTCCAGACAGGTAGATCGCACAAAGATGACTAAGGCATATCCCTTTATAAATTTCTACATGAAGGACTCTGATGAAAAAGGTCATCGCACGAGCATGAATATAATTTACGATAAAATTAAGGAGCTCCAGCCCACTTACTGGATACATATGGAAGATGACTGGCTCTTTTTTCAAAAGGAGGACTACGTACAAAAGTCCATTGACTTCTTAGAACGCAACGAATCCAAGTCTATTCACCAAATCCTGTATAACCGCAACTACGCAGAGATCTACGAGGGCTGGAATATCAATGGCGGACAGCCTCTGGAACCTGGGTTCCTTCTACATCTGAAGAGCGACCAGATACAAGGTGCCAACTGTGGTTACTGGCCTCACTATAGTTTCCGCCCTTCTATGATACGTGCAAAGGTGATCCTGGAACTTGGCAACTACAACTCTCCTAATACGTTTTTTGAGAGGGACTACGCCGACCGCTACTTTGCCAAGGGCTACAAATCAGCCTTCTTTAACACAATTACTTGTCTACATACAGGAAAACTGACAAGCGATAAGAATGGTGAAAACGCCTATACACTCAATAAAACAGGTCAGTTCAATACATCAAAACAAAAGACGCCTAACACGTTCGTTATAAATCTCAAGCGTCGCACAGATCGCAAGGAAGAAATGGAGAAGACGTTTGACGCTGCCGGTTTTACCGACTACGAGTTCATCAATGCTGTGGACGGATCCAAACTTGAAACAACGGAAGAAATAAGCCAACTTTTTGCTGGGAATGATTTCGGCAGTAGAAAGGGTACAATAGGATGTGCCCTCAGTCACTATAATCTATGGAAAAAACTGGCAGACGATACTGAACATTCCTTTTACACCATTTTTGAAGACGACATTAGTGTATCAAATACCTTCTGCTCGCGACTTGAAAAGGCTCTGAAAGATGAACTGACTGGCGTAGATATATTATATCTTGGTTATACGGTAAGAGATCATCACAAGACCCGCATTTATCAGAGGCAAGATACCACTGTGCAAACAGACATGGATATTTATATTGGTGGTTTTTTCGGCTATGTTATTACTAAGTCTGGATGCACTAAACTTCTGGAATACATCAAGTTAAATGGTATAAAACACGGTATAGATTACCTTGTGAAAATAATTCCCGATCTACGCTGTTATAATCTACAGCCCCATATTGTATTCACAGAATGGGCACAGAACTCTTCTTCGCCTGTGGATACAGATATACAAAAAGACTATTCTTCCCTTCTATTAAAACCAACTGTAAATGAGGATGAATGGGAGATGTACACGGGCATGGATTCAGGGGGCGGCGATATACGCTCTGCAGGGAGAAAATCGGTTGGAGAATTAATGGCGATTGCTAGCACAACCACCGGTTGTGTGGCATTCAATACCATCGGCTTCTTAAAATCGCGTGTAAAGTTTCCGCTCATAAAATCTCCGTGGTTGAATCACCCAGACGGCATATATGTGAAGAAAGGGTATGTGCCGAAAATGCGCGTGAAGATGCTTTGTAACTGGTGTTCATCGGCAGATCTTTGCAAGGAGTGGCTGAAAATGACGCAGGGCAATTATATTTGGAATAACATACAAATAACGTGGGAAGACGATGATATTGATTACTACGTGATTATTAACAAACCGCAGGCCGATGCCAAGTTTGTCCCTGAAAAAACAATCATCTTCCATATGGAGCCATGGTGCGCGGGCGAGGATCAGCGATGGGGCGTAAAGACATGGGGAGAGTGGGCAAATCCTGATCCCGCAAAATTTCTCCAAGTAAGGAGCCATGAGAAATTCTTAAATCCTGCTTTTTGGCAAATGAGTATCACATATTCACAGTTACAGGATAATTTCCTAGGGAAAAAACAGGCTGGACTAGGGAATATTATTTCCTCTGTCTGTAGTTCCAAGTACTTTGACCCTGGTCATAAGAAGCGCATTGATTTTATGAAATTTATAGAATCCAAGGCAGACCCCGAGGTCGTCTTACACATATTCAATGAAGATAACCAACATGGTTTCTCTTCTTACCAGGGAAAGGCCCGCGCCTTTGTGGACAAGGAGCGGGGGATATTGCCTTATAAATATTATTTCATGTGCGAGAATAATCAGGAGCGCAATTTTATCACGGAGAAGCTCTGGGAGCCTATTCTCTGCGAGAGCCTGTGCTTCTATTGGGGTTGCCCCAATGTGGCCGACTATATCAATCCGAATGCGTATGTACAGCTGGACATAAACGATTTTGAGGCCTCCTTTAACACCATCAAACAGGCCATCCAATCCAATCTCTGGCTACACCGCCTTCCTTATATCCAGGAAGCTAAGCGCCTTATTTTATCCAAATACGGGTTTTTCCCAAGACTGGAGGCGGCCTTGGCTCCTAAGAAAATCTGTTTTATTCACTCATGCAATCTGGCCTCGGCAGGTACAGAGCGTCTGGATATGGTCTTAGAATCAGCCAAGGCGATAAGCGAGCTGGATTCCATTGTAATCAACAACATTGGCTTGCCTCTTGACACCTCCTTTTACACAAACCAGGACAAGCGCATACAGGTAATACACTGTTCTGATGATCCGAATCTGTTTGAAATACCCACCCTAAAACTTATTTCAGAGTTTGCAAAGGATCATCCAACCGCAAAGATTCTCTATTTACATTCCAAGGGCATATCCTATCCGAAACATTCTGAGCTATATAAGGCATCCACCGATTGGATTCAGATGATGTTGCATTTCCTTTGTAAAAAATCTGCCAAGTGCCTGGAGGATCTTGAATCAGCCGACACAGCTGGATGTAATTTACACAATCATCCTCACCATCATTATTCTGGTAATTTCTGGTGGGCAAATGCGAACTATATAAAAAACCTGTCTACTGATTCTTTGATAAACAAAATGTCTGCAGAATGGTGGGTACTCAGTGGTAGAGCAAGATGCGCAGTACAACACAATTCAGGAATAAACCATTTTATGGAGAAATACCCAGAAGTAAAATATAATACGGAGTATGTTCGTATAAATAATCCAGATAATCGTTCTGGATTATGTAATCAAATAATGTCTCTGATAAGCGGTATCTTAGTAGCTATAGAAAATAAGAAGAAGTATGTTGCTGTCGATAGATTTAATACACAAATAAATGAAAGTGCATTGATCCCTGCTAGCGAAGTATTTGATTTTAACACAATGAATGAATTTCTTAAAAGATACGATATAACTCTCATAGATGGTGATGGTGATATACAAAAGTATGTATGGAGATTCAACTGGATTTATAAAAAGAATCAATCAAAGTTTGATGAGTTTACAAAGTATATTCGCTTCCAGAAAAGATTTTATGATCTTGCAAATTCTTTTATAGAGAAAATAGGGTCAAACTATAACTGTGTTCATTTAAGGGTAGAAGAAGATGTTGTAAATCATATCGTATCACATTACAATAAAAACAAAGAGTATGTAATACAAATGTTACATGATAAATATGTGGAATCTATTACAAAAAATCTGTCTACTGACTTGCCTATTGTTATGTTATGTGCAGAAAAGGATAATTCTGTAATGCAACATCTGCGAAATAATAATTACAAGATAATCCTCTGCGAAAAGGTGTTAGAGGGTCGTGAAATGAATGCGATTGTAGACCTGATCATAGGTTCAAAAACTAGTGGGACATTTATTGGTAATTATGACACAGAAGTATTGCGAGGAAGTTCTTTTAGTTATACTATTTTAAATTGTGTAGATTCATGCAAAACTCTTTTGTGTGATACGTGGTCGCATACCTAAACTTTAGACGCTATGTTTATACAGAACATGTTTCGCATTCTAGCCCCTCTTCTTATGGCTTCTGCTCTCTCTTCCGTGTCAGATTGCTCCAACGGTCGCGCTCTCTTTACACTCACGTCTATGAGTTTCTCTCCTGATCCTACTGTACCTGGAGAGAACTCTACCCTCTTGCTGTCTATGAACGTCCCTACCCAAGTGACAAATGGGACGGCGACATATTCTACGACCTACAATTTCATCCCTTTTCCTCCTACTACGGATCCTCTGTGCTATGTTACAGTAGACTGTCCGATTCAGGTAGGCACACTAAGTACTCGGTCCTCCTATCCAATTCCTGCTGATCTGAAAGGTAGTATGCAAATTCGTATAACCTGGAATGATATGGACGGCAATCTGCTTATGTGTGTGGCCGTGAGTACGAAGCTCGGGGTTAAACGGTCTAACGCATTGACAGTATTCACTGGCAAAACCAAGATCTTCCTTACAGATTAGATGAACGCGGCTATGGAAGGATTCAACAAAAATGCCAATCGGGTAATGAATAGCCTTGTCCCGGTTGGTTCCAATATGAAAGCCAGTGATTCTGGCAGTTGGATATTCACAGTTATTATTCTAGCGATCGTCGTGGTAGTGTGTGTGGGCGCCTTGTATTATTTCAAGGAGCCTATAAATGATCTAACCACGGCTACGATTGATATGGTCACCGGTTATTTCTCCACACCGCCACCGCCTATGGATATTTCTGGTAACAATGCGGTGGCCGATGCGGCTGCACCGGCACCTGCCGTGGCTGCCGTGCCACCCCCTTCTTACATGCCTGAGCTATCCATGAAAAATGCAGAGAAGATTCTATCCGGATCAGGTACAGGTCCCAGTCAAGTCTTCAACATCTCCTCTAACAAGTACACTTACTATGACGCAGAGCCTCTCTGCAAAGCCCTCGGTGCCGAGCTTGCCACCTATGACCAAGTGAAGGACGCCTGGTCAAAGGGAGCCGACTGGTGCAACTACGGATGGATCAAGGGACAAATGGCCGTATATCCTACTTCCGACGACTCATTCAATAAGCTACAGAAGGGACCCGCAGAGCAACACCTGGCTTGCGGTAGACCTGGTGTGAATGGCGGCTATTTTGACAATCCCGAGCTCCGCTACGGTGTAACTTGCTATGGCTCAAAACCCTCGAAAGAAAACCACGATGTCATGGGCGCTGTCACGGCTACTCCGACAAGCCCTGATGCCCTGGAGTTTGACAAAAAAGTGGCAGAATATAAGCTTGACGCCGACACGATCGGTATCATGCCCTTCAATACGAATAAGTGGTGAAACTACTAAGCCGCTAACGGTGGAATCCATCTCCCATATCGGCAATGTAGGCATCCACGCCCCTCCTTTTACTCCCTCCCCGCCAGCTCTCATCCGAGTCGCTCTCCGACTCGTACAGCGCATCATATACGACCTGTCCATTGTAGCTATTCTCCATGTCAATGAACGGATACACAATATCCTGTAGCTCATGGAACATCCGACGCCCGATATGGGTGTCTTCGTCAAAATCACTATACGATTTCCACTCTTCCATGAAATTGGAAATCGTATCATAGCTCATAACATGGTTGAATTCGCGCAGATCCTCTGGCCAGTTCCTGTGGACTGGGACAGGGTATGCCACAGGTAAACTGTAACGTCTCCGGACAATGATGTCACGCTGAATCGTGTACATCCACCTGGCCACCATTTTACTCCCCCATAGTGGACTCATGGTATAGCCGAGCCGATTCATGAAGGCCGTCAAGGAATCCGTAAACTCGTAAATGACTTCGCGCCTCCCGACACGCTCATCGCCGAACCCCCACACCTCCTGATCCAACCACACTTGAAAGTCATTCGCCATCTACAACGGATAAACAATAAGGGACCTGCCTTACGGAGCTACCGACGGTTTCAACTTTTTTTAAGGCGGGTTTCCACCGTGGAGCCCCGATTTGCTTTTATAAACGCCATGATCTCGGATGTCTCATCATTACTTCCCGGCGTCTTCTTACCATAATAGTCGTGCAGAATGCTTTCCAGTCGTTGAAGTGTGAGTGGATTCGCATGTTTCTCTTCGTGCACGGAAAGCTTCCCTCCGGTGATTTGTATGATTGCATTTATCATCTTGTTTTCGCGCAAACTGGTTAAAATCTGCTCTTCCCAACGCGCCCTCGCCGAGCGAGCCTGTTGTGCCTGTCTTGCAAATGTCGCCGCGAGATTGTCAAAGTGTACCCAACTGCGAATCATAGATCCGAGCACTTGGGTATTTATGGAAGATGTCGGAGTAGACATTCTTTCTATTTAGACCAAACGGCGAAATCATTTGGTATTATACGGGCTCACGATGTTTTATACATAAGTATCCAAAGAATACTTATAAGAAGAGCAACTAATACGGCAAATACTACACACATGATAATCATGTAAGGGAATATCAATTCAATCATGTACTGAATAAATGGCTCAAGAATAAGTATTTGAATCTTCTTCTTGATGGTATCATCTTTGAGTGTATGTACTGTCTTATCAATGAGTGATTCTATCCAGGGTGTCATTGTAGCCATTTTCTATTGTGCTGGGTATATTTCTATACTAAAAATTCCACGCATCAGCAAATGAAAATACACAAGCCTTCTTACGATGCCAGTGCCCGGTTGTATACTTGCCAGCTGAGCAATGGTTTCCGGCTACAGATGACTAGGGAAGACGGTGTTACGACCAATTTGTATAAGGAGGAAGAAGTGGTGGCCGCTGCCATTCCGCCCATCATTGAAGGTACTACCGGCTGGTTCACAAAACCTCTTACTCCCGAATGGCTAAAGGGGCGAATTCGCCTAAGTATACCTACCGGCGACGTGCCCTCCGAGTTTGAAGGAGCAATAGAATACGAGGCGGCGAGCCTGGTGATTTCCAAGGAAGAGTTCACGATCGTTTTTAAGGTGGGGCAAATAAAACAGGCCGAGAAGGTGGTGATTCAATTCCAGGAAGAGGAACTTCCGGCAAAGCGTACCCTCCAGAAATCCGATGTTCTTAAAGCGAGGGCACGCGCTGCCAAGGCACTTTTTGTGGCCGAACGTCTTACTCAGGAATATATTCGCCTCCGAGGGGGGGAGGATACCGATTGGGAGGATGAAGAAGATGAGGAGGCTGATTTTTAGAATATCTTGGCCACAAATTATTGCCTGCCTCTATTTCAGAAACGAAAATGGCCTCCTCTATATTTCAGGGATCATTCGGTACTATTCTGGCGGTTGCAGTTGTTCTAGTGGTAGGTCTATATATCCTGAATCCGTCATTATTTTCAATGAAGTCTGGATTTGCCAATCCTTCCACACTGGGGGCGGATTCCAATACCAGTTCCTCGGGAAATAAGGATACTTCTGGAACAGCGCAGATAAAAGAACTCGCTAAAAACCTCAATGTTGCGCTGAATGGTACAAATGGTTTCACCGATATGAGTGGAAACGCCCAGGCGTTTGCCAATATGGATGCCAGTGGAAACACGCAGCAGGGCTTCGCCAACATGGATGACGTGGCCGGCTCCTCCGAGTTTGACAGCGCGCAGGGCCCGGCGGGATGCTACCCTCGCGATCAGCTGACGCCCTCCGAGCTTCTCCCCAAGGACCCCAACTCCGTGTGGGCGCAGCAGAACCCGATGGGCCAGGGCAGCCTGAAGGGCAAGAACTTCCTCTCGGCCGGCGCCCTGATTGGCGTGAACACGGTTGGCCAGAGCCTGAGAAACGCGAACCTCCAGCTGCGCTCCGAGCCCCCGAATCCCCAGGTGCCCGTGTCCGTTTTCTACAACAGCACGATACAGCCCGACACGAGCCACCGTGACCTGGAGATCAACTAAACCCTCCTCTAACACCTTAGCAAAACGATATCTAGAGCTCCTCCCAGGATCTATAGATATGAATCAATTAGATGGCAGATCTTTCATCGATGTTTTCCAACGCGCTGCAGACAATACAGGCGAGAGTATCCGGTACTTCCGAGTTTCCCCTAGTTGATGTAAAGAGCACTGTGGACGGCAGAACATATAAAGTCCGCGACATGCCCGACAAACAAAAGGCTGCCGATCTGCTGGCAAGTGTAAGAAGGAAGATGGAGAAGCTCTACATGATTGTCAAGGAGAAATTCCCCAATAAAGCCCAAGTACGTCAGTGGATCGCGAATTTCCAGCCGAGCCCCGAGAGATTTTTGGAAGCCACGCCCGATGCTGAACATACCAGTTACAGTGTGAACAAGGGTGAGAAGATACATCTATGTCTCCGACAGCGCCAAGGGCAGAATGAGACGCTGATGGAAGAGAATGTGATGGTCTTCGTGGCTCTCCACGAAATGGCGCACGTGGTTACGCCCAGTCTAGGTCATGACCCCGAGTTCTGGAACAATTTTGGCTGGCTTCTCAAACAGGCCGAGGCCAACGGCATATATCATTACCAGGACTTCAAATCTCAGCCTGTTGCTTACTGTGGCATGCATATTACAGACGCACCGGCCTATGATCCGAAAAAGGATGGTACCGACTTTTCTCTGGGGAATAATTGACATTTTACGTTAGATGGCGGCAGAAGATAAGAAGACATATGGGGGCTTCATAAAAGATATTCTCCATCCCAGAATCTTTTCAAATCTGAAAGACCCTTATGGCAGTATAAACATCGTCATCAACGTCATGAGAAATCCTAGGGAACTCGTGCCGACTGAAACGCTCACCATCAATAACATGTACCCCTTCCAAACCCTGGCCGACCTATGTGCGCGTATTTACGTGGAGAGCGGAACAAATGACGAATTCCACCCTGAGAACCAGTGTCTTCTCAAGCGATACAAGGACCCGAAAAATCCGAGAAATTTCCTTCATGGCCAGTACCGAGTGTGGAACAACCTCCTTTTACACAATCCCTTCTTTCTTCTGGAGAATAAACGGCCCGATACCGCGTTCGTGGATGGAGAAGGATCTTCCAAGATGATTAAAATCCTCTCGCTCATGAACAAGACCCTGGAATCCACGGTCTGTTTTATACCCAAGGCTACGTATGAGCTGGATCTCTTCTTATACAACGATTTGTATCGTCATTATACGGGCATGAAGCCGATGGGTCGTCCGATCTGGGAAGGCATCATGAAGATCTATTTCCCTGAACGACAGAAGGAGCAGGAAGATGGTTCTTTGACTAATCAGGCCGAGTCGTATAAAAAGACGATGGTCAAACGATATGCGTGCCGTCAACAAATGCTGGAATTGATTGACACGCATTTGCAAGAAACGCCTCTCAGAAAACCTGGCGAATCATATCGCGATGATGATATTAATTTATCGGGCATACGCAATCTTCGCTTCATGTGGCCAAGGCCGTATGTAACTCCTGCGTATAAACCGTTTCAGCTAGAGCACGTATTTTATGAGACACTCGTGTCAAAGGATGTTCCTTATATACGCTTCTATCAGCGGTCTTCTTCCCCCTTAAGCAAGGTCTATGTGGAAGGTCCCGAAGGTGCACCCGTCTTTGAATATCCTGATCTATTGCTACAGTGGTCGCAACAGAAGTCGCTGACGCCTGAAGAAAGTCTTATTATGATGAAAGTACTTGTTCGCCCTTCTGCCACGAACCCGCTCTTCGCTACCATGTTCATCCATGAAGACGGCTCGGCGAAATTTATTGTACAGCCAGATGCGAATACAAAGTCGCTGACAGAGGCCACGGATCTTTTTAGACTTGACCAGGCCCTACAAACTGTGACCACGGCCATTCCTGTTCTAGAACCTGCCTCTGTGGCTGCTGCTGCTGCCGCTGCCGCCGCGGCAGAGGCAGCACCTATGCCCTTATACACGCCCGATAATATCACTATAGAAGATGCTTATATTGTTCTCTCCCTCTGGCTAGACAAGGAAGACAAACGCCCCATTACTCGCAAATCTATTAATGCAGTACTTCCTTATTATCGCCCGCTCTTCCAAGTGGCAGCGAGCCCTCTGCGATTTCAAGACCCGATCGCATTTATTCGTTACAAGGCCGTGGACAATTTCCAGACGCCGAGCAAAGATTTTCAGTTCCTACATCGTATTCTAGATTTACAGAAACTCAGTGGCAAGACGAGCTTGGCCGACCTAGTGAAGTTCTATATGGAAGAGTTTGATGTACCCCTTACAACCGCGCAAGCAAGAGTAAAAGGGTTTCTTGATAACATGTCTCAGTACGAGGTTATCGATCCGGTCACGTCTGACTACAAACTGGCGAATAATCCTGGCATAGATGTGGCCATCTTCGGCAAATATCCCTTTTACACCTTCCACATGTATCGCGTGAATTCTCTCATTAGCTTGCGCCGTATTTATTCTATGCTGTCTCTCATGATTAGTTTGGGGGCTGAGGAATTCAGTGAATTGAAACGTTGCTACGCCACTGCTGAAGAAGAAGAGGCCGAGGCCGAGGCTGAGGCTGAAGCGGAAGCGGATGAAGATGAGCAGGCAGATGCAGATGCTGTTCTTCCAACTCCACCTTGGCCTCAAGAAGGGGTCTTTGAAGATGTCTTAGGAGATGTTGGATATATAGAGGAAGATTATCCGCCTCTTCCTGCCTCTCTGTCCCACCCCCCCCTGCCCGCGTCTCCTTTATCACCCCTTCAAAAACTCGCAGCCACCGCAGAAGACGATGAGCCTCCTGAGGCCGTAGCCGTAGATTTGAAGAAGGCCAAGGCAAAGACATATTTCTCTCAGCGCCTTGATTACTACGACAAAAAGCTATTCCAGTATTCCGCAGGAGATACCGAAGCCACCAAATACTCTAGTATGTGCGCGGCGAATGCGATGAAACAGCCGGCCGTCATGAGCGAGGGAGAATACACGCGAATGCGCGAACTCTACGAAGAAAACACGTATACCACGAAGGAAGCATATGATGCTCTTGAGCCTGCTAAAAAAGAAAAGATTACTGTGTACTGGGTAGACTATCCGCTGGAAAAGGGGCAAAAACCTGCGCCTCCTTCGGACCCGCGTATTGAGGTGGTCACGACTCTCAAATATGGCAGTAACATGTCAAAGGGGCAGGCGAATATTTTCATGTGCGCTCCGCTCTGGTGTCGCAAGGATGCAATGGTGATCCTAAAGGCCGACTATGAGTCCAGTCTTGACCGAAAGGGGATTTTCAAAGGCAAGAACACGTGCCCCTTCTGCCACGATGGCCCTGTGAAAGACCGTGTCAAAGTTGTGGAAGGCGAGTCCGTCATTGAACGAGCGCCGAAGCTGAAATCGGCCGATAACAAGGCCCACTTGTTCGTGCGCTTTCTCAAGAAGACGAACCATCCTGATGGGCTGTATCTGCCGTGTTGTTTCCTGAAAGACTCGGTGCTCACCACGGATAATCATCCCGCATTCAAGGCCGAGAAAGAGGGAGCTGTAAAGGAGCCCGAGGAGGACGTGGAGGCGAACTATAAGAGTAAGTTAGACAACAACAAATCCTGGTATATTGTGGGGGCAGAGAAGGTGCCCCTGGAAATTGTTCCGAAGAAGGGACCACAGATCGGCATATTGACGAAGCAAATGGACGCCTTCTTCGCCCAGGATTCCCGCGAGATTGTGGTGAATGACCACACCATCTGGAAACTCATCTCACGCGGAGACTCCATAAGCGCCTCGGGTTTCTTGAGAATCGCCGTTGAAAATCGTAAACGCCACCAGCCTATCGCCTTCTTGGCCGCCATCGCGCCGGCATTTAATTTTAACTCGGCCGAAGAAATGAAGAAGCACATAAAAGCAGTTGTACAACCGCCCGTATTCATGTCACTCAACTACGGCAATTTCCTCTTTGACTTTTTCAATCCGGCCATGGTGGAGCCTCCTGAAATCGTCATACGCAAATACGCCACGCGCGGACTCATCCTCGATTCTGGTGTTGGTACACACCGCGAGGCCATTGTTCGCTCGTGGAAATCCTATGAGAAATTCAACCAGTTCATGGAAACCCCTACACATGTCAAAGAATATCGCCAGTTTGCGCAACTTCTCTCGCTTCCTCGGCTTTTATCCCCCAATGGAGTCCTGTTCATCGTGTTAGAGGTGGGTTCCAAGGGCGATATACAGTTGCGCTGTCCTCCGTATGGTGTGACAGAGCAAATGGTCAACAGATGCGACATAGCCTTCCTTTTACACTATTACACGAATGTATGGGAGCCCGTGATATATACGGAAAATATCCCGGAAAAAGGGACTCATCGTTCGTTTATGGTATTCAAGAGAGAAGATGACGATAAATGGCCAGAGATTGTACACAGGCGCCTACAGGAGTATAAGAGAATGTGCCATAGCAGTGGCATTGGTATATATACGGATTCGCCCAAGATAAATCCGGCCACTCTCATACCTCTAAGCATGGCTATTACATTGGGCGGTTCTCCTACCTATGCGATTCTGCGCGACACCTATAACCATATTTCTGGTGTCTTATTCAAACATGAGACCGGTGGTATTATACTTGTCCCTGTGATTGATGACGGTACAATACATACGGAGCTCAAAGTGGAGCTGGACTGGCGGAACTTCATGACGAAACTGGCTTCTGCCACGGTGGCGAAGGAGTTTTATGATACGCGTATTTTACCTGCGTTAGAAGGCCAGATGAAGGAAGCATATACAATTGACGGTGTATGGCGTCTAGATAGGTCGGTTCCTGAGCGCGAAGATATGTATGGCCTACATTTCGTCAACGGAATCATCGTGCCTGTGAAGAAGCCCGAGGTGGGTGATACGGTTTTTGAATCGGAGTTTGTACAAGAAGGCCAGGAGTCAAGTTGGTGCATTGATACCCGTCTCGTATTTGGCACGGCGTGTAAAGGCGATGTAAAGAAGGGGAAAGATGCAACGATGGAAATAGATTACAAGGAGTTGGAGGAGATATATGAGCATCTTCGGTTCACGTTTGCGAATTGGCTAGCGGTACAGCCTCCTGGAATGCGAGAACAGCTCAATGCCATTTTATATAGGCCTACACTTCCGCTCTTTGAAAAGCGTCAACGGCTCTTGATTAAATTGGGGAATGAGGTGATGAGTTGGCTGGATTCTTCGGTGACGCATCCTAAGAGAAAGCCGTCATTGAAGCGGGCCGACTGTCGTGTTATACAGGACAAGGCTTCGTGTAACAATTATTGCTCATGGAGAGAAGGTGAGGGCAAATGTTTCTTACATGTGCCGAACTCTCCTGGAGATGTGAAAGGCCTGATGATTCGGCGCTTGATTGAGGAACTGATCCGATTTCCGAAGAAGAGGGCCGAGCTCATTGCGAATAAGATCAATAAATATACGAAACTCACCAAGGCCTTCCGCAGTGGAAATCAATTTGTCGTGTCAGAGAGCAGTGATGATTGGATGGAATTCCTTCGTGCCGAGTGGAGAATTCGTACCTCGGAAGAGCCGAGACACTATGAGGAGTTTGGCATAATCCAGCCCCAGGCTGAGTCCGAGGTGCCTGCGATTTTTGCTGGATTAATGGATAAGAAGGGGCGTCTACATTATATTCCTGCGGAGTCGGCCGTGGACACTCTCCAGGCCCTAGCGAAAGGAGCATTCACGGATGCTGAGCTGGCCGAGAAGGGGCAGACAGAAGATATACCCACGTTCGTATCGCAAGAAGCACTGGACCTCGTGGCGCGTCGTCTAAACACCTCGGTTCTACAGATTGCTTATCTACCTGACCAACCGGTGGAGCCCCTGGTGATGAAGAGCATTGTCAGCGCAGATGGACCCCTTTTACTCATTGTACAGGATGACCAAGGGGATGTTGGGTTTCTTTCTGGTTCTTCTTCCAGCATTAGACCTGTGGGGAAAAATATATTGTCTGAGCAACTTCTGGAGTTTCTAGGACCTTAATCATCCGATAGCATACACATCTTGGGAAGAGGTTCTGCGTCCTCCTCATCCTCCTCTTCCATCTGCCCTGCTGCCGCAGGAGCAGAAGCCGGTTCATTGAAGATGTAAATCTTGCCCTTGCCTTCTTTCACAGCGCGACGCCTTGCCTCCAGAATTTCCTCTATCTCCTCTTCAAGCCTATTGAGCTTGTAGATTTTGTAGTTCTTATTGGTCGGATGTAGAACAATAAGTGCTAGCTCGCTGATTTTCAGTCCATAATGCTTCTCCAGGATCCAGCGATAGAGATTCAGCTGGATGGTATAGTGCCAGTAGTTCGTGTCAGGAAGATGACTCACGGGCCCTAGACCCTTCTGGTACTTGTTGTCCAACTCCATCTTGTTCGTGCGCTTCCAGTCATAAATCGCAAAGGTACCGTCGTGTTTGTTGCGATAGACCATATCAATCTGCCCGGAAATCTTTAACTCCTCGTCATAGACATCCCACTCACTGCGCCACGGCTCCCATATGAGGGAATCCTTCTTCCAGTAATTCCAGAAATACTCCCACTCCTTGCTCGCTTTCACGGCGGGATTCACAATTGCCTCAGCTCCGTTCATAACCATCTCAATGCCGAGATGCATGGCGGTACCTGCCTCGCTCGCCTCACGACCATTCTCACGCCACTTGGCCTTGATGGCCTCGGCGGTTTTCAGATAATACCACTTGTTCTCTGGCCAATTGGGTTTGTTCATCATATTGCGAATGACCCTGTCGCTGTCAAACTCGCTGAAGAGATGGTGGTGAAGGCCTGTAACAGAGACGAAATGGCGAGAAGTTCCATTGACGGTGTAGATGTGGGTGGGTTCGTCAAAGTGAATATTATTGTCGCGTGGATGACGATTCTTAATAGCAAGCGTCATCCATGGCTCTAGGGGTGTGCCTCCTGTATAGGGAGCAATGGGGTACATGATTAGTGGGCGGGACCGAGAATATCACGGGGTTTACGGGTCAATTTTATAATACCTATAAGTCCAAGCTCATATTTGATTTATTTTTCAAGGTAAATATAGCACATGATTCCACAAGTAATCCTCCATTCGCATAAACACCATAATTCATTCTTTCATCATTATTCTCAAGGGCAAAATGCCAAATAGTATATGTCCCTTCAGAGTTCCAAGGCTCGGCACGTTCATCCACATAAGCCGTAATTCTATATTTCTTATCCGTGACAAATAATTTACCAAGATGTTTTATAGTATCTTCCTTTTGTTTTTCTGTTATAGGAAACTCTAGAATAGAGTGGCATCCTGTAATATAGAGATCGTCATTGAGTTGAGGATATTTGGAAGGCGAACATTTGTACAGACGATCTTCCGTGCGTTCATCATTGCCAGGGTTTTGAATACTTCCTTTACCAATTAAGACAACGGCCTTGTATCCATTCAATGACGTTTTTACAAGGGTTCCTTTCTTGAGTTCTTCAACAGCGATATATTTTTCAACACCATCTACTTGGCAGAGAATGGTTGAACCCTCTAAGAAGCATGGGGCTGCAGGATATAAATAATAGTATGCCAAATCACCATCTGAATTTAAAACACTTCCATTTAGATATACAGCATTTTGTGGAGATGAACCACTACTATTAGAAGCTATTCTCCAACTTGTATAAGATCCAAGTGAACCATTTATAATTGTACCAACCGTATATATTTGATATCCACTATATGCTATAGTATTTCCACCACCAAGGGCATTTTGCTGTGTAGCATAATAGTATATACCCGCTGAATTACCAACAGGCTCTGCCATTTCATTCATAGGGCCAAGCAATAGACGAGGAACATCCTCTGTGGCACGTGTTTCATGAGAAAGGCCCTCATGGAATACAAAACCGGCATTGGCCTCAATCGGATAACTCTGGGAATCTACAATGAGTTCGCCGGGCGAGTCATTGAGATAGACTAAATATGTGTTTTGAAATTTTGACGCTCCAGTGTCTATGTGGGGAGCAGTATCGCCCTTAATCCAACGCATAGGTATCGTGGACTGTGTAGAAAGATCTAAACCGAATCGCGATTGTAAAGTGCCACGAATAGAATCGGTTATAGATACTGAAAAATATACCTTTCCAGATGCTCTGGAATCCAATGTAGCCTTGGCAGAAAGGACTTCGGGGAGATTATTCAAATAATGTAATTCTTCTTCGGAAAGCACATTCGTATGGATACTCGCCATTCTGTATATAATTATATTTAAATACGTGGGTATTTCAACACGCCACTCTTATCGTAATATATACCCAGATTCCTTTTCCACGAAGCGTCGTCATAGTGTAAAAGAAGGTCTGTGAGGCGATTTGAGAATTCTGTGGATGAATCACGAGGTAACAATGATGGCAAATTATCAATGGCGATTATACTAAGATTGTGATTATAGTTGAATACTGGGGCCTGGAATGTTGTGGCGGTCTCATAAACTGCAATTGGGTTATTTGGCTTACTGTAATCACAACTAATGTCAACGATTAACAGAGGCTTCGTGATAACATCAGCAGGTTTAATCCATACATGATTATATGCCGGGTCTAACAGTATACAATTGAATACTATATCGTATGCGCTCATAACTGGTACCAAGTCCTTTCCAATTTGTGTATAGGCCAGACACCTTTCCTCTAACACCTCTTTTACACCCTGCGCACAACGACCAGCGCCTATTATTAATATACGGGGATTTGCTGACTTACAAGACTCCATCATAGCCCCATGGCTTGGCCAAGGCTTCAAGTCTTGGATGTCGGGCTCACCATTACTCCTCTTATAATGCTGGGAAAGACCTAGGACGGCGCCTACTTTGCCTGCGTATAGGCCAAAGGCTAATACTCGCGAGCCTGTAGGTGTGTGGAAATATTCAAGGTCATATAAGATACTGGACGATTTGGCAAAGGCCGTTAGGATTGTTTTTGCTCCACTTTGATCTCTGTAGCTATGGGAAAAATATATGTGTTTGTGTTTATTCAGCTTATCTAGATTGTCTAAGGTTTTAAGACCTATTATCAAGGTCTCACTGGACTCTTCCCACCAGGGACTCTGTCGTATGAGCGCGCCTACCGCAGCGTATTCAGAATCAGGAATAAATCGGCTTTGTGATGACTCCACATATACCGTGTGGCCTTGTGATATAAGATTTTTTACATCACAGGGAACAAGGGGTACTCTGTACTCATTCGGATAGGTTTCGGCGCGTAAATATATGATCATTCGCTAAATGTGGTTGTTAAATTATAATATTTATTTGTTTCTTCTGGATAAACGACTGTTCTTACGACGAGTTTTTTTCGTCGCTTTGCGTCTTCCACCACCTTCAATAACTTTATCAATATATTCTAGATAAATCCCTTCTTTTAATGCTGAACTAGAAATACCACCTCTCTTCTGTGAACAAACTGCAAATTTAGAGGCAGGTCTAGGCGGAATATAGCCAAATCCAAATGGACTCGGATGGGCGCTAAATGTACTCGGATGGGCGCCAAATGGACTTGGAGGCTCACCAAATCCTGGAGGGCTACCAATTGCTGGTTGTGCAGGCTTTACAGCATCACGCTTCACAATATATATTATTTCTTTAACTACTCCCGTATTCTGTGGATTAGGAGCTTGTCCCGGAGGAATACCAAACCCCGTGAAAGAAGAACCAAAATCAACTCTCGTACCAACTGGTAGACATGCCATCCTTCTATAATGTATTATAATAAAAACTATACTTGTATAAATAAATCTAAGGCCATTCAAGTAAACTTCGCCAGCTCCATAATCATCTTGCCGACCTTGTTCTGCCCTTCAATTGTGCCGGCATTTGTGCGCTTCCCGCCCAAATCTGACCCAACACCGGGCCCTGTGTAGAAGAGGAGGTAGAGCTTTTTTCTACGCGCAGCGTCCACAATGGCGAAGAAGCGCGCGTCGTGGGCGAGACGGTACGCGAGCGCCTTACGAAGCTCGGTGTCCTTGAGGGTCAGCCAGAGACCTTCGTTGAATGCCACGCCCTCCAAAGGTTTCGCGAGTTCATCGGACTCGGCCTTGGCGAGTTTCTTCACATTCGCACCGGGCTTGGCGAGGGCAGCCAGGTATTTCTGGTGAATACCACCACCCATGGCGAATTGCGCGGCCAGTTCCGGACGATCGGACGCGAGCTTGTATTTCATGGCTGCCATGTAATGGTCCGTGGAAGGGTACTCTAAGTCGTCGTCCTTGATGGGAGAAATCGTGGACGGAGCTAGGAATCTCGCGGCGTCCCTGAACTCGGCGCCGAGCTCTAGCTGGGCAAGCTTGGCGTCGGACAAGTCAGGCGCGGCCGAGTAGAACTGGAGAAGCTGAGTAGGCGTGTATTTCTTGGCCAGCGAAGCGGCAGCAGGCTCTTGCGCAGCAACCTTGACTGCGGCAGCAGGAGCCACGGTTGCAGCAGGAGCCACGGTTGCAGCGGGAGCCTGAGCCTCTTCCACGACTGCCGCCTCTCCTTCGCCTTCGGCGGCGGCCGTGCCGCGGCGGCGTTTGAAGATGAACCACCTATTGAAGAAACTGTATTGCTGTACCACGGGAATCATCGCGAACTTCTCCCCCGCCTTCGTCGCAGCCGCATACGTCTTGTCAAACAGCTCCGTACTCGCCACCAGTCCCATCTCCTTGCACTCAGCATCCGTCAAGAGATCGCACCCAATCTTCCCCATCTCGGCACGCAACAAATCAAACGGCACCAAATACTCCTTTTGCTCCGTTCCAATACTCAAGAACTTCACATCAACGGCCATTCCAAGTGAGTCCACAGTGTTCGTCAAATCCGTGCTAGAATACCTCTTCGTAATACGCCACACCTCCTCGCCCTTGTCGTCCGAGCCCATCAAGGTGCCACCCTCCTCCTGGCCCCGCAACGCATCAAAGACACGCTGGCCATCGAAACAGCATCCGATAAACAAGCCCCCAATCTTCAAGCAATCGCTCACATTCTGCATAAACCCAGCCAGGCTCATCTCGTTCTCAAAGAAATAGTGGATGGCAAACATAATCGCCACGCAATCGGCCCCACCCCGTAGCTTCCCCATCGCATTATTTTTCACAAACGGCGGTACAGGGCCATCAGGAGCCACCTTGCCGATAATAGCCCGCATAATATTCGCCTCCTCCGAGCTAGCACCCGCCTCGCCCGTGGACAGATTCTTCGCCGAGCTCCCAATCGTAAAGACCATCTTCCCCACATTATCATAGCCCCCGTATTTCATCACCGCATTCAAATACCGACGATACGCGCCGTCATTCGGGTCACGAATACCATTGCCAGCAATATCCGTGCCATACACGAAACTCGCATTCAAATTCACCCAACTCCACAAATCACCGCCCTGACCACAAGCCAAGTCCACCAGCGTCTTCCCGCCTCCGCGCAACCCCCGCCCCCACAGAATCTTCTCTTTTACATATCGGCGGTGAAATTCGCGCAGTCCCTTCACAATCATCAAATCCTTCTTCTCCGACTTGCGGTCGTAGTAGACCTTGGAAATCTCCCCTGAAGCCAGCTGTGCCACTGCTCCGCCAATCTCCTCTAACTCCTCTGCGGAAGGTTGCTCTGCACCTGTACGAATCATGTGCTCCGTTACCGGCTCGTGAATACTGTTCCAAACACCCTCGGCAGCCTCGTCCTTGTTCAGAGTACGACCGAGCTCTCCGCGCTGGAATCGCTCCGTCTTATCGTAACGAATGCGCATGGGAATCCACCGCCATCCACTCGCGTTCTTCGGCTCGTAACGCATCTCCACAATACTCTTGTCCTCAATCGGGTCTCCGTTCTCACAGCGTACAAGATCCTCACCAGTCACAGAATCCTCCACCTCCATGTAACAGGTATTGGCCATCGTATCGGGCAAATCCACCGGATTGAAGAGCACAGGCTTATACTCGCGCCGGCGTCCACGGAATCCCTGTGCGACCGCAGCAGATCCAGGCAAAGCCTGTTCAAAGAGTACTGTGCCACGCGGGTCGTCGTATGCCGGGTCCGTGTCACTTCCCACATACAAGTGCATCACCTTGTATTGTACCGTAGCTCCTCCGTTGCCAGTGCCCGTATACACAGCGTCCTCCTTCGTCTCCGGATCCTTGTCAAACGTAGCCAAGAAATCCACCGTGTTTTCGTCTGACGGCTTCCACTTCAACTGCTCGGCGAACTTTACGCCCGGTCGCTCAGGAAGAGGCAACAGATTCGGCGTGAGAATCAAGCCGTCCGTGTGGTACATCTTTGCAGCGTCAAGGATGCGAGCACACGCACTAAATACGCTCTTGTCCGCAGCATTCGCGAACATGAAACGCTTCACGGACACGAGAATCTTATTGCGGTCCGTCACGCCCGCCGACGCCACGACAGACGGCCCCTCACCAGCATTCCACTTCTCTATCCACGCCATCATCTCGCCAAAGCGTCCACCCTCACGCTTCTCCGCCCCCTGGCCGGCAAAGGGCAACTTCGTGATATCCCTGGCCCCTGGAGCCACATAGCAGTCAAAGATCATGTATTGCTGGATAGGATTGCCGTCGCGATCGCGCGTCACGAACTCGCCGTCCACGAGAGAATCGGCCACGGCAGAGCGCACTAGGCCAGTGCGATACACATTCAGCGACATGTCCAACAAGAACAGCTCGCCGGACTCGTCCACGTAGCCCATCGTGCGAAGACCATCGGCCTTGTCCGTAACGTTGTAGCCGTCGCGGATATTGGGCACTCCCTTGACCCGTGTATTTACAATGTTCTCCAGCAGAAGTGTAATAGGGGCCACGCCACGAAAGCGATCCGTGCCGGTCAACCTCTTATACCCCTCTAACACCTTCCCCGCGACCGACTTGCGGATTAAGATGCTGTGCTTGTGAATTCCGCGCAAGACCTCGCCCACACCGCGCACGAGATTCTTCAGAGCCTTTGCTCCTTCTGCTGGCGCGGCGGCCCCTGCTGCTGGCGCTTTTGCTGCGCTAGCAGACCCACGAAGTAGCTCCACCTCCATCTCGTAGGTCGCTGGACGACGTGTAATGTCGCGCTCCCCAAACCTCGTCTGCCACAGATATGTGCCCCTCGCATCCGTAAAGGAACTGCGCACCATACTCAGGTCAAAGCGCACTCCATTCGCCTCATCTATAAAGCTCCACCGACGCATCAGACGAAAGGCCTTGCGCTGACTCTCCCAGCGCCCGAGCATCTGGACGACCACAGGGTCATTCTCGGCCAAAGCAATCTCCCGCCGAATCTTCACGCGCACGTCGTACTCCTTCAAATCCACATTGCTCTCCACGCCTGCCCTGTCCTTTATCATGGCCGTGAAGGAGATATTCTCCAGGCTGTCTTCCCGACAGTAGCGCTGAATGTCGCCCAGCCCCGTCACGGTAAAACGCACCTGCTCCGGCGTGATAATATTCATATAGTCCTCCTGAGGCATGGCACGATAGCCCTTCGCCTCCAGGCGCTGAGCCACAGAAAGGAAAGTGGTCGTCTCACCGACAGTCTTCCCCTTGAAGCCTGCCTCTAACTCCCACCCATCATGGACCCTCCACTCTTCGATGACCCTCTTAAGGGCATCTGCTTCGGCCGGGCGGAGCTCCATGGTTTCTAGTTGAGACCTAGGAGAAAACCTTTAGTTGGCTATCAATTTTTGAATAGCCTCGGCGCGTCCGAGAGCCTTTGCCCAATCCTCCTTTTTCACCTTTGCACCCAGCTCGGCAGGCCGAGGATGTAGTCCAAGCACCTGCGCCCGCGCCTTGATTTCCTCTAGACTCCCATCGGCCACAGGCCAATCAATCGTCCACCCATCATCCTGGCGATTACTGATCCACCTAGCGAAATTCGGCCCACCACCCTCTAACATAATCTCGCACCGCGCATCCACCCACAGCGTCTTCAGGCCATTATTCCACGCCCGAAAATCTTCCGGCACCGTCCACACGGCCTTGGTCTCCACGTCAAAACACACTGTCTGAATCTTCTTTAGTGCATAAATAATCATTGCTACGACCTTTGTCTGATCTGCACTCGGCTTCACGGAAGCGAGCGCGTCGCCCATCTTTGCCTTGGTCAGCTTGCGATTGCCACGGAGATTCGCAAGTGCCTCTTCCTGAAGAGCAAATGCCTTGTCGCGTACCTCGGTGGCCCTGTAGCCATCGCCGGCAATAAGCATCAGAGGGTCCTCGGACATGAGCCACGCGGTCGTCAGACGCGCCGGCACGAGATGGCAAATACGAGAGCCCCACAACATATCCTTTGACTCCATGCGACAGGTCTCGCCAATCTCTTTCGCGAATGTTGTAACACAACGATCGCGAGAGGGGTTTTTGTTGATAATGCGACGAAAATCTAGCATCGTCCTTACGTGTATAATATACATGAAACCACCTTAGGCCTTAGAGTCTTCGGCTCCAGTATGCATGAGATTGTTTAATTCCTTCTCACGGCTCTCAAAGCTCGTGCGATTGTTTTTACAGAAGGTGATCCACTGTTTGATATTGTCTACAGTCTCTTGTTTCAGACTCATGAGATCAAAAAAAATGCCATTACGATTTTCACTGAGTTCTTCCGAACATCTTCGGAGAATGCGATATAACTCCTCTTGCTCGGCGCGATTGAACCCACGAATATCTTCCATAATTTGTTTTCTTTTCTCAAACTCTGTGTCGCACATTCTTATGTTTGTGAACCTTATGAATTATTCCTTCTTACGCATGCCCGGGATTTACTCCGCCGGTTCTGCCAACCCGGGTAACTCATCATCTTCTTCTTCGGCCTCGGCCCCAGCCTCTGCCTCTCCCTCGGCCTCAGATTCCTCCTCTGGAATAGCCGGCACCGCTGCTGCAGAATCAACCCCCACTAGCTCGCCAATACTCAGGATGTGGGTGGCATTCACTCGTACCTGCGACTTCTTGATCAGCACACGAATCCGGTCACCCACAGAAATACCGTCAAATACATCATTGCCGATATGAAGGTCGCGAGGTACCATGATGCGCACGGCATTGTCGACAACCACATAGCAACCCATCTTATTCTTGAGACTCACCTCGCCAACAACCTCCGTGCCATCGGGAGGATTATACACCTTACCCTGCGCTTTTACAAAGTAAATGAAATCCGCGGTGGCACGACCCTTCTCACAAATGCCCATAGAACGACTGAGCATCTCCAGACTCCCTGGAATGACAAAGCCATGCTTAGAGCACTTTCCCTCTAACTGCTTTTTCAGCTTGGCCAAGATAATGTCATCAAACGATACCACATCCGAGTGAAGGTCTATGGGGGATATAACGACCTTGTCCTGAAATACGGCGATCTGTTCCATCTTGGGGACCTTATCTAACGTAGGTGCAGTGTTTCATTTTTAGACCCTGCTTATATAAAAGGGCCTAGGCCCTCATCTCAACGGATGACCATGTAGTTTTGACTCCAAAGGCCTATAAAACCAGCGCTTCGCGTTAAATTGTATCTTATCCAAATATCTCATAACCATGTCGCTTACCGTACAGACGCGCACAGAATTTCTCGCACTATCTTCATGTATCACATCCATTCCCAAGGTATGTTTCCCCGCTTCCTGTAATTTTTTACCAAATGTCCGCAAACGTTTCATTTCATAGCTCGTATTACTGTTTATAGAGCACTCAGATCCTCTTGTTATCTTCGCACCAGGTACAGGGGGAGTATTTTTCTTATACACAAGCTGTTTCTTCTTCGGATGAAAGATAATAAATCCATATTCATATCCTGTCGTGATCACATTGATCTTCTTCTTGAGTAATGGGTCACGCACCGTATCTTTCTCAAGCACCTCTATCACCGCACGCGGGCACGGGTCAACTGCGCCTGTGGCTGCATTAACATACAAATACATAATCTCATTCGTGGCAGAATCAAGGATGCGAATATAGGTCACATCTTCCATAATCCAAAACGACTCCTTCACAACCGCCTGTAGAGTCTCATCTTCATGCCCACTCTTAAACAGAGCCACCTTCACCGCCGTCGGCACGAACTCATCCCAGAAAAACTCGGCAACTATATCGGCATATACACCCCGCACCTCAGCATCCCCTTTTACATTGTTATAGAGCCAACTGAGCATCTCCAGCCTCTCTCCCTGCGCCTTTGTTTTCCCCAAACTCTGTTTCAAGGCATTCACGGCCACCACAATTGCCTCGGGTACTGCTCCAGCCCCTTCTTCTCCATTACGAATCTTGGCAGTCCACGCAAGAACGCTCGGCCACAAGGCCTCTGACCCAGCCCCATCGCCCGTACCATCCCCACTGACATGCTGTACTAGCTCCTCGGCCTTCGGCTCAAACCGATCCCTAGGAACAGGCACAACCATCGTACGCAACGCAATAGGAATACTCGTATCTTTCAAAGAACTCGGCTGAAAAATATAATAGCCGTTGCGTAAGATAATAGAGCCCGTCCCATATTTTGTCACAATGCGAATCCTCTGTTGAATAATATCCGTCAGTAAAGAACGCAATAGAGGCGCAGGTATAATGGCAAAATCATTGCTAATCTTCTCAAACGTGACAAAGGGCGTGCCCTTTGTGATTCTATCAATGAGATAATTCTTAAGGCGATTCATTTGGAATCTCGCCGTGTATTCATCATATGTAGAGCTGTCTTGCATTTCAATGGGTATGTCCGTGTTGATAGCCACACTCAACCCACCACGCCCGCGCACATATTTACAGTCGTAGTCGCACGTCTCTACCCAGTCGCACAAAGGTGTAAAAGGCACATCAATTATGGGGACATCGCGTCTCTCTGCTCCCTGGCTGTCATATAACACAGGTATAGGGTCAAGGTTAGTCATAACAATGGCATCCTTGTTCAGCGAGCAGTCTATCGCGTACTCCTTTATCACACGCGTCACCTGTCCTACAATGAGCGCCTTGCGCAAAGCCATGCGGTAAGAATACATGTCTATGGATTCCGTGGCCGGGTCCGTATTGTAGGCATTAACCAGCAAGGTCACGGTACAGTTCCTCTTCGCAGGTTCAAGACTCGCATGAGAACAATTGCGAATACCACGACCGACTACCTGCTCCAGCTTATTCAAGTGGTACCAGCTGTCAAACACGAACACCTCTCTTACATATTTCAAGTCAAGACCTTCGCCCGCCACCTGCGAACCCAGGATGACTTTCACATCCTGGCCGTATTTGTTGGTGGGTGCCCGCGCAGCGTCAATGGACTTTGCATTCGTGGGAGACAGCTCTTCGGAGCCAGTGAGTAAGACGTATTTTGCCGGCTTGAAGGTGTGCGCGGCCGTGCCGGCCTCTTCGGGCACTTGCCCATGCCCTTGCTCATGCCGAGGACAGAGCGCGCACTGTCTACCCTGGGGATGCTGATTGCCCTCGCCCAAGAATCCTATATCGCGATTCCAGCACGTATAGCCATTCGCCTCCAAGGCCAGCGCAATACTCAAAGCTCCAGAAGGCACAAAACGACTGTAGACGAAACAGACACCGCGACTATTATTCAGGCGTTCCAGTAAGACCCGGCACTTGGCGCTGTACGCAGACAGATTCTCATATAAGAGCCAACTCGCGCCCCTGGCCTCATCCTCGTTGCGGAAATACACGAGCCCACCGCGCTTCTCTTTTACAAAGGTACGATCAAATCCGACTTGACGAATACGGTCCATGAAATCGTCGCCTTCCGAGCCAGGGAAAATCCAATTTCCCGCTTGCACTAGGATATCCATATTCGTAATGCCCATCCCCTCAGCCGAGCTCACAATTTCCAAGGACTTTTTCTTGTACATGAGCTCGGCCTCCTCGTCGTAATACGAGGCCACGCACGGCAACTTGATGCTGCGCAACCTTTCATCCCCGTGAATATCCACGCCCTTCGGGTTTTTGAAGGGCCACTCCGTAATGAGGAGGGGCGACTGGGGCACGAGACGCAGGGGAAATGTGAGCGGATTCTCGCCACGCATGAACGAGATATAGTGGCCAGCAATACGACCCAGAACCTTCTCTCCGCCCTCCACGAACTTCTTCTCTTTTACATTGAACACGTCATCTACACGGAGCATGCCAGGGTATTTGTCGTTTATGAGCAATAGATTCAAGAGGAAGATGATCTCTATGAAGCTGTTATACATCGGAGTGGCCGTCATCAACAGCAGGGAAATGCCGTCAGATACTTCCAAGACGCGCTTGAAGAAGGGAGTCAACTTCTTGCCGGCCTTCGCATCGGCGGAATCACTCGGATTCGCATCATCCGCCGATTCCTCTTCGCCCTCTAGGGGATTGTCACGCAAATTGTGCGCCTCGTCCACAATTATCACGCGATTGCTGAACTCTTCGCGTAAGACAGCGTTCTGCGCATCCACGACCTGCTCTCTTGTCCTGCCCTTTGTCGGAACTCCGCTCATGAGTCCAAGGATATGATTATAAAATGACGTATATCCGAAAAATTCGTAGCGACTGCGCACGGCCTTGCCCACCCTAGATTCTATGGTGGCCTTGTTGTATTCCGTATATGTACCCGTGATATCCAAATACGTGTCTCCTGTACAGCCCGAGTGTTTATTCGTCTCCCCTTTTACAACTTTGAGCGCCTTCATATCAAAAATCGTCCTTCGGAATCCTTCTTGGATATTGGGAGGAGCCACGACATACACTTTCCTTGCGGGGTACTCGTGCAAATAACTCTCGGCCACTGTCACCGCGGCACACGTCTTGCCTACACCCACACCGTGGAAGAGGAGCGCCGAGTTGTATGGCGTTCTCGGAGACAGGAATCGGCTCACGAAACGCTGTACAGGCGTAATCTCAAAATCTTCTGCCGTCCTACACTTATCTATGCCCTCTTCCATGGATTCTTTGACGGATTTCTGCTTGGATTCCTGGAACTCCTGCTTACGAATTAATTTCATAATAAACTCCGTATCTTCCAGGTCAGGATATAGTCCGCCCGCGCGCTCGTATTCTGTCTGGTCTTCCCCAGGAAACACCTTTTCCCTAATAAGCTCATCCAGGAGTCTATCGCGCTCCGAGAAATCCCAGTCGTCGGCACCTTTGGCTATCCCAACCGACCTCCAATCGGCCAGCAATTTCAATTGGTGCGGCGTAATTGCCATCTATACGGGCAGCCGAATTATATTTGACGTTTTGACGGAGGAGCTACGGGGAAGGGGCACAGATTGCGAAAGATGGATGCTGCCTTGAGGAGCACCTCGCGCTTCTCAATATTGTCTTCACGCAAGTGCTTCATTGCCTCGGCCAAGGAAAACCACTGAAGATCCCCTATTTCACGGCGCATATGGTCGTTCTCCTTATTAAACTCCACTTTCAGATCATATGGCACCCACACGACATAATACTTGTGACAATAATGTACGTGATTGCTTCCGAAAAAGGATTCCACGAGAGGCTCCAGATTCTTAATAGGTATGACATCTGATTCGCGAACACCAGTCTCCTCATACATCTCGCGCATGGCACAGATATAATCACTTTCTTGTGCATCGCGACGCCCCTTCGGAAAGCCCCACTCGGGTGTGGGGGGAGCAGGCGCGGCAGACGCAATGATGTCGGCCACCGTCCAACGTTTCCCGTTGACGTCCGTCACGCCCTCATGGATCTGTTCCCACTTTGCCTTTGCTATCTCATACTCATTCTTGTACAGGTGCGAATGATCCAGTCCCCACATACCAGCCCACAGCTTCTCAAACGGACCACTGCTGTATTTGGTCCGCTCTTCCTCCGTAATCCCGCCAATATGTAGACGAATATAGTCAATATCTGTCACCTTATAACGGCCACGCATAAGCTCAATAAATCCGAGGCTATCGCGCCGTTGAATGAGCAGAAATTCCATCGGCTGGTTTTCCATGCCCGTGACAAAGCCTGGGTTATTCGCTAGGGCCGTGGCCACATCAAATTCCCTGCTTGTAGGACGCACCATGATGACGCCGTAACTTGTTACAGGGGCAATACACTGCCGAAACGCATGACCCTGCCCTCCACAATTACTACAGATAACGTTATTCCGCTGTCTCTCCATCTTCCTTCAAAGACATGACAGGCGTTTTTTAGACCATTAATCTCCCGAATATACAGTAGAATGCATATTCCTCCTGAAACCTGGGGACCTTTTTTCTGGCACACGATACATATCGTGGCCCTCGGATATCCTATGAAACCATCCCACGCCCATAAGAAAGCAGCCAGGGATTTCTTTGAAAGCATGAAATTATTGATTCCTTGCCCAATCTGTAGAGATCACTATAATGCCCACATAGAGAAATACCCTATTACACCCCATCTAGATAATCGCACTGACCTATTCCGCTGGACGATTCTACTCCACAACGAAGTGAACAAAATCCTGAAAAAACCGGAATTCACGGAAACGCAGGCAATCCAGTATTATTCTCGTCTGGGCCAAAGAGGCAGGTCGCCAGTATATACGCCGAACGACTTCTTGGAGGCCGATTATGCGGCGTTCTTGCGTGGCCTAGGAATCGGCATAGGAATTACACTGGCCGTTGGCGGAACTTTCTGGCTAATGGAGAAATCTTAGAGGGGCTTATAGCAGATGGAGCTCCAGAAGTTCCCCCCAGATATTTACAAGGGGTTTGACCCCAAGGAGAAAAAGCCCTTGCGCAAACAGGCCAAGAAGGTCGTCGTAAAACCTGTGCTGACCGCCGAAGAAATAGAAGCCCTAGAAGGAACGCATTTCAATGACGCGGAAAAGGGCAAGGTACGTCGCGATGGCGATGGGAATATTAAGGCCGAAATACAAGGCAAAGACAAGTCTACCTACACCATCTTTGACACAGATGTAGATATTTACGCGGAGAAGGATGGGAAAGAGGTACTGCTCGCCAAACTCCGTAAACAGGTGATAGATCCCGCCACTGTTAAAATCGGCTGGGAAGGATTCTGGATTACGGCCGCGCCGTCAAGGAACCGCGGGGCGGCTGCAGGGCCGATCGATGTAAAAGGAAAGTACTGGAAGGGCAAAAACCCGACAGATATCAATGGGTGGTCGGCCAAGTATAAACTGGATGGCAAAGCCGTGAGCAATATGCGCGTGAATAACAACGTATTTAGCTCCGTACTCGGGTATTTTGACGCCACGCCCTTTATGAAACTCCCGTGTCGTCTTACCTCGTACACGGCCAGGTTCTGGAAATACTATAAACACGGACTGCCCTTCATTCAAGCCATTGACAACTGCTTCCGAGAGCTTGTCCCGGACCGGTACAAGCTACAGCGCGCTGCGGCAGAGCAGAAACCCCTTTTACACATTGCAGGAACCTCTTTTTCCTCTGTCACCGTCAATCGCAATTTTCGGACGGCGCTTCACAAGGACGCTGGAGATTTTAAGGAGGGATATGGCAATTTATCGGTCATAGAGCGTGGGAAATACCAAGGAGGGTATACACTCTTTCCCCAGTACGGCGTAGGCTTCAATGTTCGCACGGGGGATTTCTTGGCCATGGACGTTCATGAGTGGCATACAAACACGGAGATGTATGAACTGCCAGATGACGCTGCCTTCAACAAGACTCTTCCAAGGATTCATAAGGATGATCTGGAAACGGGTACACTGGGTGCCAAGAAACCTTATACCCGTGTGAGCTTTGTGTGCTATTTGCGCGAAAAGTTGCGCGCATGTAATACCAAGGATACGAATCAGTACTTCAAGAAAATAGGATTTAATGCACGCTCCATGACTCTGAAGACCAAGAAGGAGATGTCGGCCAGAAAGACGCGCAAGGCTATGGGAAATGCAAAAGATGAGAATAGACCTTCTTAAGTTTTATATTATACGGTAGAGGGGTTTTACCATGACTACTAGGAATGAAAGACCCATTGCCATTGGAGAAATTATTGCAAATCCACAGAGTCTAGGTGCTGCAATTGGTAAGGCAGCATCAGATGCATTCGCGAAGTTACCGACAAATCTTACAGCGCGGGGTGCTATTGCCGCATTCTCGTCTGCCTCCGGTTTACCGCAGAATCCATTACAAGCAGTACAGCGCCCCCTTTTTTCCAATCCTCCTGCGAAAGCCCCTGCAACTTCCTGGTGGCCTTCTTCCGCCGGCGCGGCTGCCAGACCCTCTAGTTCATGGTGGCCTTCTTCCGCCGGCACGGCTGCAGTAGCCAGACCCTCTAGCTCATGGTGGACTTCTTCCGCCGGCACGGCTGCAGTAGCCAGACCCTCTAGCTCATGGTGGACTTCTTCCGCCGGCACGGTTGCAGTAGCCAGACCCTCTAGCTCATGGTTTACCTCTTCCGCAGCCGCGGTGGCAGTAGCCAGACCCTCTGGCCAATGGTGGCCTTTTTCTGGATCCACTAAGTATTCAAATGCCCCCTTGGATTCCACAAGCGTATATTGGATACACGTCTCATACTATTTTACTCTTTATACCTTATTACTATTCTTGGTACTCGTGGTTGTCCATTATACGATTACACCTATATTCAGTTCCTATCCCGGATCTCCTGGAGTGATACCTATCCCGGGTCTAACGAATGACCTCGTATACTGGAACGATAAGAAACAGCCCGCATTTTCTGATCCAGTTCCTAAGAAAAATGACAAATTATATGGCAAGTCCTATGTAAATATGTTTTCTTTTAGCATTGACTTATATGTTAGAGAGTTGGTTGCATCAAATGCCAATACACGACTGATTTTATATAAGGCCAGCGTACCTGTTGCCGAACCTTCTAAGATAGATGCCAACTTTGACGGCGATTCCTTCATTAATTATATGAAAAAGCGCTCTTCTATGATTATGTATCTGACAGATACTAACGATTTGGTGATAACGTTTTTCTCTGGTTCAAATCAATACAATACTGCTCCTATAAAAAATATTCCTTTGTATACACCATTCCGTATTACTCTCGTTGTTGAGGATAAGATGTTTACCGCATACTTGAATGGTAACCAAGTATTCCAGCGTCTTGTTCCAGAGTTGATCTCTATGCCTTCTAACGGCAATTCAGGTATGCAATTATTTTATTCTTCTCCAGAATGGACGAATAATCCTAGACACAGCATATACGTACAAAACTTCCATCTCTGGTCAAGACCCATTACATATAAAGAGGTTATTTCTGCCCGCCCTGCGCTAGCAAATGAGAAGGATTTTGGTCTAAGTCCCGATGCAGGTACTCCCTGTACAAGTGACAGCGATTCTATTGTGGCAGCTTCTAAGAAAGTAGTTGATACAGTAAAAGGTTTTTTTGAATAAGGTTTCACAGCATTTCTACCAAAGTTAAGACGGGTATACCTTTTTACGTAGACATCATTAGAATGTTCCTAGAAGTTTTTCTATTTGTAGGAGCACTATTATTAATTCTATATCTAGCAATACGTTATGGTAAATTTTTTAAGACACAGTATCAAGGTCCCAAACAAACCTATGATCTTTCAGTTGCTGGAACAACTGTCCTAACCCCGACAGACTTTGCGTGGACATCAGCTCCATGCACACTGCGTTTTGCGATATATGTAAATAGTTCTCCCAAGACCATTATGACTGTGGACTGTATAGACCATAAGGCAGAAGCCCCCGAGAAATTTGCCCCCGACTGTGCGGATTATTCTTATAGACCATGCAAATGTATGACAACCGATTGTGGTAGATGTGCTCTAGATAAAACAGAATCTGGATACATGTCTAAATTGCTTTCTATAGGTGAATATGTACAACTCTGGGCATCAGGATACACCAATCAAAATGACAAGCCATATGTGTCTACTCTTCTAAAAATTCGTACAGGTCTAGATTCTAACCAACATTTTATGGAGGCAATCCCACTCCCGACAATACCCTTGCAAAAATGGACAATGATTACTATTGTGAAAGAAGGGCGCAGATTTGATGTATACTACGGAGCGAAACTGCAGGTAAGTAAAATGACAACATATCCCCCTTTGAATCCCGACTCTGGAAGCAAAAATATTATGGCAGGAAATTCCAAGTGGGGTGGTCTAATTGGCATGTTTAAGGGTACAAACGGCGCATCTTATGCTCCCGATGTTATATCTGATGCTACGACCATTCTTGATACACGTGGCGTACCATACATTGAGGATCCTTATCCTTTCTCACTCACGCTGCCTAAATGCTTTTTCGGAAATTGCGGCGGCCTTCCTGATGTGAAACCTCCTAATCAATTTATGGTATATCAAACAAATTATTCCTAAGCGCAATACAGAATGCGAGGTGGTGGATATGGTTCCAATGTAGTGGGATTTATTATAGTGATTGTAGTCCTCTACTTATTATATACATTATATAATTGGCTTTACAAGTCTCAGAATAACACCTCTATAACACAAATTGGTAAGTTCAACATGCCGATGGGCACTATTATGCATGATAACCAGAATGTATACTTGAAAAAGACTGAAGAAGGCAACACATATGTAAGCTCGCAGGTTCTCAAGGGTTTCACAAATGCTGGCCAATACTCTATGTCCATGTGGGTCTACGTAATCGACAGCAAGAGTTCTACGGCATCTCAGAGCAAACTCTGCAATTTACTGGAGATCAACTCCGGCGAAACAACCCGGTTCAATGGAACAAGGTCCAAGAGAGGTACCACCCTTCTCTATATTGGCCTGAATCCGAGGAACGCTGCCCTTGTGGTGCGCCAGAGCACAATGGATGGAGAAAACTCAATTGATAACAGGCTGGATCAGCCAGATGCCACAAACCCCTCCACGAAATATCCTCTTTCCACCCTAATTAGTTCCTATAACTCCGGCTCTACATACACCGGCAATGACCGCTGCGATATTGTGAATGGCATTGAGTATCAGCGCTGGGTACTCATAACTACTGTAGCCAATGGTCGCACCCTTGATGTATATATTGACGGAAAACTCGCCCGGTCATGCGTATACAAGGCGGGTTACATGGGAGGAAATGGCACTGCTACGGCATATGTTGGCCTGGACAATGATGACAAACTCAAGGGCTATTTTTCCTTAATTAATTACTACCAATATGCTCTGAGCCCGGAAGAAGTTTGGAGAACATATCAAACAGGCCCCTCTGGACCTTTTAGCTTAAGTAAATACTTATCCAGCTTTTTCAACATTAATATAACACTGAAGGGCGATGCACTCAATGCAATGAATCCCTATGCCTCCTGCCCAACATAATCATTGTAACGGCATAACGTGACTAAAATCTAAAAGTTAAGAACTCGCGTTCTTATCTTTTATATTTGACGGTAAAATAGCTATAGATTGTTAGAATGGAGTTTGCAAGTACAGAAGTATTCCCCCAGCTTGTCCTTGTATTAATAGTTACAGCGGTAATCTATATTCTATTCATATGCTGTGAGCAGATATACAAGCTATGGAATAGTTATTCAACGGTGAAAGTCGTCATATTACCCGTGACATCAAACTCTTCATCGGGTCAAAAGGCCTTCTTACAGGATCCCAACGTAAATAGAAGTTCTTCCTATCTACCACTGCTCCTCTCCGAGAATCAAATGACAGGCATAGAATTTTCTTATAGCACGTTTATCTACATACACCCCGACTCCGACGATGGAACGAATACATTCAAGACGATCTTTTACAAGGGCTACGAAACGACACCCTTTCCTCTTCTAGGCCCCGGTGTATTTGTAAGCGCCGCCAATGCCACGAATGCTGCGCCCACTCTGAGAATTGTCATGAATAGCTATGAGTCCTGGTTCAATCACGTAGATGTAGAGCAGATAACATTCGCAAAGTGGTTCCACTTGGCCCTCGTGATGCGCAAGAACGCCTTGGAGGTCTATGTGAATGGCAACCTTACGAAGAAGGCGAGCTTCAAGGGTACACTGCCTTACCAGAACTACCAGCCCCTGGTTCTATTCCCGAACAGTGTGGCCGGCTCCGGCCAAATCCTCACGTCTTCGCTTTTTGATAATTCCAGTGGAGCAAATACATCAAAGCAAATGGGCATCCCTAAAGGAGAAAATATGACGATTAGTGGCAAATTTTCTGGATATATAAGCAACATGTATTATTTCGGCTACGCCATCACATACTCTGAGATACAGGCAATGATGGCCATGGGACCGAGTCCCAAGTTTGACCTGACAAATATGGACACGCCTCCCTATCTCATTGACAGTTGGTGGACCAATCAGAGAGCCTAAATCTCTTGTGACACAGTCAGAAGAGAATGCCGGGCGGTGGATTAGTAGCTCTTGTAGCCTACGGCGCTCAAAATGTGATCCTATCGGGCAACCCCGATATGACCTATTTTTACAAGACGTTCAAGAAGTATACGCACTTTTCCCAGGAAACTGTGTCCAAGAATATGGACGGTATTACGGATTATCCGTATGACCAGACAGTCCAGATAAAAGCGCGCGTAGATCGTGTGGGTGACCTCGTGAGCGACATGTATTTCTCCTTTGAGATTCCAGCGATCTACAGTAAATTCCGCACCACAGATTTCACAAATGGCCCGGCTACTCAGACACAATTCCAGTGGGTCCGTTATCTAGGCGCAGCGGCCATTCAGTCCGTACAAATTACCTGTGGTCCGAACAAGATCCAGGAATTCACCGGCGAGTATCTGATGTCCAGGGCACTCATTGACTATCCGAAGGACAAGTTTGAAAAATGGCAACAACTCGTGGGCGATGTGCCAGAGCTATATGACCCGGCAAATGGTCTCTACGGCAATCCCACGGTCACGGGTGGCGAATACCCCACGGTCTATCAAGATGAGACCCTGCCCGCAGGAGCACAAACGAATGTCCCCTCCATCCCTGCGTACACGGTCCATGTACCCCTGCCCTTCTGGTTCACCGAAGAAGGTTCTGCGCTCCCCCTCATAGGTCTACAGTACTACACGGTGGATATCACGATTAATTTGAACCCGGCCCAACAACTTTACACTCTCATGGACGCCTCAGGCAATCGCATGGCCCCCGGTTTCCGTGTTACTCCCTCGGCTGACAACGCGAGTATACAGAGAAATATTCCCGAGTATACTCCAGTCTCCAATGATGACCACGAGATCCGCAACTTCTTCACGGACATTGGGCAGACAGTCCCTCCACTGAATACGTGGTCCTATAATCCGACCTTGCACACGACCTATGTATTTCTCCCAGAGTCCGAGCAAAAGATATTTGCCACGACGCCTCTTGTGTACTTGATAAGGCAGATCACTCGCGTCTCATTCCCTGAGATCCTATCCAACCAACTCCTTTTACTCGATGTTCACAATCCTATCACGCGCATCTTAATGCTTCCGAGACGTTCTGATTCCCTCATATACCGCAACAATGCGTACAATTTCACAAATTGGTGGAACTGGCCTACGAGGCCGAAGATACCGACAAATGTCCCGAGCAATAGTCATTTCGTGGAGATGGAAAATGCCACGGGTCTTGTTGTCCCCGCAGGGCAGATAGATATCATACGCGCCCTGCGTATTCTGGCGAATGGCAATGAACTCCAGGAATCCAAGCCAACCTCCTTTTACACAAACCTCACATCGTGGAGAGCATTGGATGGCGGCGCGAATCGTAGAATACCCGTGTATTCGTTTGAACTCCATAGCCCTACGAGCCAGCCCTCAGGTTCCGTGAATAGCAGTGTGATTCGTAAATTCCAGATAGATCTACAAGTATACCCTCTGCCCCCAAATACTACGTACGTATATAGCATAAATTGCTACGTGGAAAATATAAACTTCTTTATCGTGGAGTCAGGTATGGGCGATTTGAAGTATGCTTTATAATCAGAAGAGGAATGGACTATACCGTTGTTATTCCTTCCTACAAGAGGGCAGAAACCTGCCGTGATAAGACACTTGCCGTTCTCCATGAATATAAGATTCCTGCAGAGCGTATCGTGGTTGTAGTGGCCGATGCTGAACAAGAGGCTCTCTACAAAGAAACCCTGAAACCAGGCACATATGGGAAAATCCGCGTGGGTCTTCCTGGTGTGGCCAGTGTGCGCAATTGGATATTCAATAACTTTCCGAAAGGTGAAAAGCTCGTGTGTTGTGATGACGATATTCGTGGATTCATTGAATACACGCCGAAGACGAAACGCCATGAACAACGTCTTCGTAGCTTGAAGGGCATTATTGAAAGGGGATTCAAAGAATGTGAGAAAGCTGGTGCCTCGTTATGGGGTGTGTATCCGAGCGCAAATGGCTATTTCATGAAACCGACAGTGACTACTGACCTGAGATTTATCATCGGAAGTTTCTGGGGCTGTATCAACCCTGGTAAAGATATACAGGTGGAGCGAGGCGAGAAGGACGACTATGAGCGTTCTATTAAGTTCTATATACAGGATGGATCTGTAGTCCGGCTGAACTTTGTATCTCCGAAAACCGCCTATTACAAGGAACCAGGGGGTATGCAGACACGCAAGAATCGTCATAAACTTCAATTGGCGGCGGTGAAGGCACTCTCCAAGAAATATCCCAAGTTTGTTAAGGTAAATACGACACGCAAATCTGGATTCCCAGAGATACTCTTAGCTGATAGAGAGGAAAAAGACAGGGAGGAAAAAGACAGGGAGGAAAAAGACAGGGAGGAGAAAGGAGTGAAAAATTAATATATTCTGCTAGACAGAAGTATGGACTTAATTACAATGATACCCGGGGTCACTGACGTGTTTAAACCCGCAGGGTCTGCAGTTGCTTCATCACTTATAGGTTCTGCTTTGCCTGTTGGACCGATATTAAATTCTGTCCCTTCTGCATCCAGTGCCTCCGCTACGCTTTCTGCTCTTACTGCTCCTGATCCTGCTCCTGCTCCTGCTCCTGCTCCTGCTCCTGCTCCTGCTCCTGCCCCTGCTCCTTCTGTCACGGGAGCAACCACTATCACAATATCTCCCCCTGTGACTCCCACAGCAGGACAGCCGACAACTGCATCTACAATTATAAATACTGCATATTCCTTTTTAACAGCCGTGCCTATTTTACCCACAATTACTGGCCTACCATCATTTCCATCTATTACTGGTCTGCCATCCGCTCCTACCGCTCTTACAATGCCTACTATATCATTTACTCCTATAATACCCACCACAAATATTGCAGATATACAAGCGGCAAATCC